>Ga0265297_10004014_pt1 | contig 25010 bp, 1 predicted proteins | sample Munlanlwell13791_FD_192502 | JGI IMG/M metagenome (GOLD analysis project Ga0265297, IMG submission 192502) | Leachate microbial communities from a municipal landfill in Southern Ontario, Canada - Leachate well 137-91 | ecosystem: Engineered > Solid waste > Landfill > Unclassified | place... | reverse complement strand
ACGGACAAGAGCTCGGGGAATCTGAGCATGGGATTCAAGACCGCCCTGATCGGCTTCTCTGTATTTATGTTATGCACTATGCTGCTTAAACCATGGATGAAATCGAACGGCCTCTTCTGGCAGGAGACAAGGACGTTCGTTATCGATAGAGAATATGAAAGAGCCGAAGCTATAGGCGGCAGAGAAGAGCCGTCTCCTGCAGAGAGAGAATCAGGCGCCCAAGGAAGGACGCTGCGCAATTACAGGATTGTATATATAAACGGCATCCAGCAGGAAAATCTTCTCATGAGTATACTCGACCTGCATACAGTGCCGCCGAAGTTCCAGAATGGCCAGTTCGCTGATATGTGGCCCGATAGAAACGCTCATCTTAGCCTCTTCGAACGGGACGCTGTTATAGACTATATACGCCGGAATGACATTCCTCTCAGGCCTGAAGCGCTGGCTGTTTTGCAAAGACGGGGATTGGGAAGAGGGATACGGTCGGATCGGTGCGTGATCGATAATAGCGGTATAACGAGAGCGCTCAGCGAGATTATAGGCAATGACCGGGTTGTTGAACTCGCCGGCAGGCTTGCCGTAGAGATAGATATTGTCAGGTCGACGATGCCCGGCCCGCGGGAAGGCACGGTTGTGCAGAACAGCATAAATCATGCTTGCGTAAAAGGCGAATATCCGACGGACCGCACAGAGGTATCCCTGGCGACCATTATAGCGTTGACGCTGGGCAACACTTGCGGCGGCGCAGAGGGAAAGAGATACGCCCAGGGGATAGGCATGAATCCTGAGCGGGTGCGCATACATCCGGAGCCGGTCCCCACTTCAAACGAACCCGATGTAATCCAGGGCCAGCCGCTCGGCAAACCTTCAGGCACAAATTATGCCGCAAGTCAGATGCTGATCGATATGCTGGACAGAAACAAGCCAATGCCTGAAATATGGGAGATATTCGATGAGGATGACGAGGCCCAGATGTTCCATTTTTGGACAGTCTCGACCGGATACGAGAGGGTGAAGGCGGTAGTATGTTATCTGGTAGAAGAGATGAGGGGGCCGGACGGGCACCTCAATCCGCAGAATATATTGCCGTCGACCCTGATAAGAAGAAATCGCGCGCTCTTCGATGAAGCCATCCGGTGGAATATAGACCTGTTTGCCGCCACTGCTGCCGCGAGAGAATACGACAGCTATGTCGCGCAGATGAGGAAGATGCCGGCCCGGCGCGAGGATAGAGAAGTCCTTGAGAGGCTGTTCGGAGAAGGCGGCGTCTATAGAGACAGGGACCATTTCATCGCGGAAGAGATGAGAGAGCGCGAAGGCCCATCCGTTATGCAGGGCGTCCCCATACAGCTTCCGTTTGGGCTGAATAAATTCTTCTATATAGATTACAATGGCTGGAGCCCCGTTAAATTTGGTCTCGTTGCGCCGCGAACATTCTTAGCGTTAATAGCGACTTTCGTGAGCCTTGCATTCGGTATCCTCGGTTCCGTATTCCTGTGGGGCGCGTTCCCTCACACTATATTGACCGTCTCCAACATGGTGATACTGCCGATCCTGAGTTACTATATCGGTTTCATCCTGTCCTCTTCATTGGTGAGGATAGGCCGCGAGAGCGGCTGGAACTGGGTAATGAGGATGTCTGCCACGCATACGGTCTTTCATCTCGACGGGCTCTCGAACTGGTTCGAGTCGCGTTCCATGTTCGGATACGAACAGGACGGTACGCGGACCCCGAGAGGAAGGGTTGAGGATATATTGGAAGAGGCAAGGGTCGCCACTCAAACCACATTACACGGAAGGCGGCGATACCTGGTTCAGCGCCTCATCTCGGATCTGAGCATGCTGAGACCGCTTGGCGAGCATCCGAGGGACGATACCACAGAAGACAAGGCGCTTGGCATGAGGGTCACGCAGCGAGGCAAGAGGGTATATTATTATACGGATAAAGGCGCATCCGTCCTTGAACAGGCAGGGCCCATAGGATTCAACTGGATCAGCCAGCGTTCCAGATGGATAATGATAATCTCTTCCGCCACTATCCTCGGCGCATCGCTCAGTATATGCATTCCGATATTCGCGTGGGGCATGTCAGGCATCTTGGGTGCCCTCTTTGGAGTAAAGATGAGCCTTATGAGCGGGCTGTTCGGAGCAAGCATCGGACTTGTATTGGGCGCGATGCTTGGATATTTAGCATCCCGTTATTTTGCGATTTTATTGGCAAGGCTGGGGTTATTGAGCCAACCCGAACAGATCGAGGACAGGATAAAGCAGATAGGATGGAGTAATTTCTTTATAAATATTCTTCTCGATTCAGGATTTACATCTACCATCGGGACAGTATTCAGCTTCATGATAACGTCGTTCTATTTCTTCTCACTTCTCTTCTCGATGGTTTTAAGCTGGCTCTCTGAACTCATAGGAGTGCCTCTGCCGATACTTCTCGAGAACGATGTTACGGGCTTAAGCGGGATAATGCATGTGTTTTCGGAAACGATAAAGAGCTGGTTGCCGTGGCATATATGGTTTATAGCGTCGGCAGCGATCGGAGTAGCGATACTTCTGACATTTTACGGCTATCAGGTATATCACAACATTACGGCGCTTTACCGCGCCCAGCTCGGCGGCACGGAAAAGATATCGAGAGGGATCGAAGATTTTTATGGGGTCAGGGTAACAGACGATGATCACAGGCCTTTAAGAATCGGCGATCCGGAATATCTCGAAACCATGGAAGAAGGCATAATAGCAGATTTCCAGAACGATCTGGAGTATTTCCAGGGTGTTCCGGGTAGAAAGCTGAGACAGGATGATACTAAGACATGGAATAAAGCCCTCGAGAGACTGCAGGCAGCCGAGCAACGGATAGCTGCCATAAGGGCGCAGGTCGCAAGCGGAGCTCTCACTCCGAAACAGGGAAGGCGGGAGATCCGGGGAGAGGTCACGGCCTTCAAGAAATCATTGAAATTCTCTCGGACTTACAGGAAAGGGGAATATTATAAAAAGATGCATGTATTCTTCGGCGACCTTCTCGGGGAATATGTTAGAAATAACAGGACCGGCGCGTCCGATAGGGCAAAGGCGCTGATCATAAGGGCGATCCAGGTGCGCATCCGGATGGTCCGGGACGAAGCCCGTGTCTTTGCGGAAGGAAGATTCAAGCCGGGGCTGCTCACGTTCTTATTGGGCCTGGTATTGATAGGTGCCGGATACTATTTTGCGCATTCGGCAGTACTGCTTATAATCGGGATATCCCTTGTATCGATAGTAGCGCTTTTCAGGCTTACGCCTCTGTATATTCCCATAGGAATGGTGCCGTATTTCTATCTTTACTATACCGCGAAGTCATTTTACATGCCGCTCTATTTTGTCAACCTGAGCGGTTCAGCCATAATGGTGGCGAAACAGATAGGGAGCAAACTCGATAACATATGGCCGCTTACGGATAAGATGCTGCCCGTCAGTCTCGATAGATTGCCGCAGAGGATACATTACGAAGATCGATTCAGGCCGCATAAAGAGCTGAAACAATGGATGGCGGAAAAATGGGATAAATTCCACCTGTACATGAGACATTCCGGTCTAAGGCAATTATGGACATACGGGATCGCGTTCGTTACAATACTCGGCTTCTGCTATCTCCTGCCGAAGTACGATCTCCTGAAATTTTTCTACCTGTCTGCCTCGCGCGCCGAGCCTCTTATGGAGGCATTCAGGGCAAGCTTCGGTCCGGATGTGACAGAACGCGGCGCACAACTATTGCCGGCGGGTGACACGGGATTCTTCTCATCTTTTATTCAGGATCACTCCGGCCTGGTCATGTTAGGCGTGCTCATGACCGTTGCCGCGATCCTCTATCTCATAAATAAGAGGTACTCAAAGCCTTCTCCTGCACGAACCAGACCATGGGTATGGAGAACCATACGGCGCATAATAATGGTCGGGGCCACACTGGCCGCGTTTTTCCAGACAAGAGTAGCGACGGGTAGAGAAACGGTACAAAAGGCAGCCGAAGGATTTGCCGGCCCGATCAGCGAAATACCGACAGGCGCGGACTATACAGGCCTTATCATGATAGGGATAGCGTTGTTAGTGGCTATACCGATACTGGTCCTTGTGTTAAAGAGGATATTTGCCGCAAGGGCACCTCCTGTACCCGTCCCGGAAAAGATAAGAAAGCCCCGCATCATAATCATGTCAGGACCTTCAGGAGCAGGCAAAGGGACCATCCTGAGAGGCGATCCGAAAAGAGGCGTAAAGGGATTCCTGGAAAGAAGCCCGAATACAGTCCTCGTCCTCAATTACACTACAAGACCTCCGAGACCGGGCGAAGCAAGCGGAGTGGACCGCTATTTTATCTCACAAGAAGAATTCAGCAGGATGAGCGAAAACGGCGAATTTTTGCAGGAGATAACTATAGACGGCAACCGTTTCGGAGTGGCGAAGAGCTCCATAGACGCCATACTTGTGCACGGCAATGACGCTGTCCTGGATATAGACGTGGATGGCGCCAAAGCGGTCAGAGAGGCGTATCCCAAGGAACAGATCACCGATATTTTCGTATCCCCGATACCGGTAGAAGAACTTCCCGAAACAGGCCCTGTAACCGGCGCGCCGCTGGAAAAAGCGATGGGTATCATAAGGGGCAGGATGGTTGGCAGAACTACTGGGGCCAGAGATGAGAGCGCGCTAACCATCAAGCAGAGGACAGAACTCGAAGCCAGACTCGAGAAGGCCCGCGAAGAGATGCAGCATCACGGTGAATTCAAATATCGGCTGGAAAGCCAGGAAGGCAATATCGAACAGCAGGTCAACGCAGCGTGCAATTTTTACCTTAAAGATAAACCTCCCGTAGTCATTATTATATCCGGCCCTTCAGGTTCCGGAAAAGGCGCCTTGATAAACGGGGATGGCAAGATAAAGATCGACGGATTTTTGACGAGGAATCCCAATACCGCGCTGGAGGTCTCGTATGTAACGAGGAGGCCTATAAGGCCCGGCGAGAAGCATGGGGTTGACTATTATTTCACATCAGAAGAAGAGTTCGAAGCAAAAAAGAGAAATGGGGAATTCCTCAGCTGTACGGAAAGGGCCGCACCGGACCCCAATTACGCAACCTCATATGCGGAAATCGACCGTATCCTATCCAGCGGAAGGGACATAGTCGTTGATACAAATACCACAGCCGCCAGGAAACTCAGGGAGTATATAAGAAAACAGGGTAGATATCAGGTCCTGGATATGTTCATATCGCCCGTGCCGGTGGAAGATCTTAATAAGGGCGCGGAACATGTCAAAGAGGTTTTAAGGAAAAGGCTTCAGGAGAGGACGCTTGCCAATAAAAGAAAAAAGATGGGCCCCGACGCCGTGCTGGAGCCGCCCGAACTGGCGGATATCGAACGCCGGCTCAACGAAGGCGTCGAGGAGATCAGCCGCCGCGGCGAATATAAATATGTGATAGCCAACGACGCGGAAGACGAAGACAATCTACTCCGCGCCGTATCGAAGCGGGTCAACAGGGCATGCGAGTATTACGAGCGCGAAAAGTCGGGCCTGCCGCCGGTTGAGAAGAGAATGCCGGCAAAGGTCGGCGAGATACCGAAGAACGGCCTGATAATGGTATTGTCCGGCCCATCCGGTGTGGGCAAACAGACCTTCTTCAAAGGCGACTCCGCAAACGGCGTGAAGGGATTCCTCGATAGAAATCCCAGCGTCGTCCGTGTGATCACGCATATCACTAGACCGCCCAGCCCCGGTGAAGTGGACGGCGCAGACCATCATTTCATCTCACAGGAAAAATTCCTGGAGATGGAACGTAACGGTGAGTTCCTGCAGGTCACCAGGATAGGCAGGTACTATTACGGATTATCGCGTGACACCATAAAGGATATGAACCGGGCACTGGCTCAGGGCAAAGACGCCATCATAGAATTGGATATAGAAGGCGCGAGGGCCTTCAGAGAGTGTTACAGGGGCAATGTGGTGGACATATTCTTCTCTCCTATACCTGCGGATGAGATCAGGCAGAAAGATCCGGAAACGGGCGGGCTTGCCGCCGGGCCCATGAAGCATGCCTACAAAGTTTTAAAACAGAATCTGGTGGATAGGTTCTATCCCGATAAAGCACATCCGCCCAGCGAAGAAGAGATAAATAATAACGACCTGATACAGGAGAGGCTTGCCGTCGCGATGGAGGAATTGGACCAGCATGCGCACGGCGAGTTCCAATATATCGTGCAGAACCAGCGGGACGCCCAGGAAGAGCTTATCAGCGCAGTGGGCGAATGTTACAGGAAGGAAAAGATCGTAAAGAACCTCGAAGAGATAGTCGTCGATCCGGCGACCGGCCCCCCGGCCAATTTAAGGCAGAAGATCATAGATGCTTGCGCCAGGGCGAATGCCACACCGGGGGTCATGGCATATCAGGTTACGCAGGACAGGTATGAACTGTCTCTTCCGGACGGAACAAAGGCTACCATAATTCATGTTCCGGGACGGGCCGCTTACAAGGTGCCCCGGCCCGTAGATATTACGCCTGACACGCTACTCAGGCATGAACCGTTCCGGGGAGACGGCAAGCGTTGCGGTTTCTGCAATGTCGTGGACTATGCGGATCAGGTGCTTTTCTACCTGACCCTGAACGGAAGGCGGTATGCGGTATGGATGAATCCCGCGCCATATTTCAATAATCATTTCCTGATCGCCTCGGCAGACGCCTCACCCCAGACCCTCGACATGGATAAGATGGTAGATTTCCTGAGCGCCTCCGAGGTAATGGGCCCGGATGATGAAGGATTTTTACAGACGAAGCCTTTCGCCTCGAGCGGGCACTGCCATTCTCAGTGGCATACGGATAAAGGGGTCATCTGGGGGATGCTCGATAGCGGCGTCATAAGGGAAGTGAATACGGTGAATGTCAATGAAACCAGGGTCAGCGGTCTGGATAAGAGGCCGGGCATATATTTAATAAGAGGCAGGAACAAGAGAGAGATCGCGATACTCTTATCTTACCAGCTCGACAAGCTGCATGCAAAAGGCCAGCCGTATGTCGTGACCTGGACTATAGGTGAAGGCGGCGAATTCAGGGTGCTTCTGGTTCCGTCAAAGCCCAATAATCTCATTAATATCCGCGGCATGTTGGAAGGCACCGGTGCTTCAGAGGCCGTCGGCAATATCGTGGTAACAGACGCAGAGAAACTGAGAAGGGCAAAGGAGGATCCCCGGGGCGCCGCAGAGGATATAATGCGGTATTATCAGGACACTATCGGTCCTTCATTTGAGTTTGTTGTTCCCAAGCCCGATGGTTATGTAATAGGTTTAGAGGCCGGGATGACGCAGGCCGGCAGACTCGATGCCGACCAGGCCAGGCCCCAGAGGCTGCTGGAAAAGGTCGTGCCCGCCGGCCAAACCGGACTGGATAAGGTTGTGCTGGAGTTCGGGTGCGGCAGCGGCGAGCAGAGTAACTGGTTGACGCATAAGGGCGTGAACTGCATCGGGATGGACGTATGGCCTGAACCTGTGAAATTGGCCAATGAAATGGCCACCATATACGGCCACAGGATCGAAGAGTTCGCAGTTAGCCCGGAGGACGGCAGAATAAGCGCTGCGGATCTAGATAGCAAGGTGAACGATTCCGTCAGGAGCGGAAGGGCATTCGTCAGTCATATGGTCGTGAAAGATGACGGCACCATCCCTCTTCCCGACAACAGCGTGGACGGCATTACTCTCCATAGAACTTTCAGTATGATGCTGGAAGATTCGAAGAAGGCCAAAGTCTTAAGCGAACTTTTCAGGGTGCTTAAACCCGGCGGGCATCTATCGCTTCTGGATTTCATAAAGGCCGACTCCGCCAGCGACGGTGAAGAACTTGTAAATCCAAAAATAGTCCAGAGATACGGCATCCATGCGCGGGTATTAATGGAATTGGTCAAGCGTCCCGAATTGAAAAGATATTTCAGCCATCTCATTCCAAAAGGCTTTGCGCCGGTGATCATAGACAACGACATCGCCCTGCGCAAAATAGCAGCCGACGGACACCAGGAGGCTAAAAAAGACGCAATGCTTATCCTGGTAAGGAGAAGGATAAGCAAAGATGCGTGGGATATCAGCAGGGGGAGAAGGGACCTGCCTCTTACGCAGCGCCTTACGTATGAGCAGTTCTTTGACGAGAAGGCGTACGGTGAGAAGGATTTCATCGAGGCGCTGAAGGCAGGCTTCATATCGGTCCGCGCCGTCGTCCAGCACCTTAGCCGCGAACGCACATCAGATTTCCTGCGGAATGCAGGATTCTACATCGAAGGATCGGAGAAATTCCGCTTTGAACATACCCAGAACGAGAATTGGTCCGCGGCCACAGCTATCATAGCGAAAAAGCCCACGCCTGCTGCGGCTACTTACGGGAATGTTCTGGAAGCATGTTACGGCATAGCAGATGCAAGGATGGCAGAGATCGGAGGAGGCATCGCGAGCGCCGCTTATCCGCCGATGATCGCCACTACCCGGGACGGGAGTAGATGGGTGGCGAGGAGGATGAGGGGTACCATGACGCGCGGAGATATAAGGTTCGTGGTCAGCGTAATGCTCGAGCTTCGCAGAAAAGGTATCCCCGCACCGAAGCTTTTGGCGAGAACAGGCACGACCGGCGAACAGGTCGATGACTACATCGCAGATTACGAAGGCGCGCATTATCTGGTGGAGGGATATCTCGAGGGGATCACCGTTTCTGCCGAAGCAGCGGAAGAGAAACATGTAGACGGTTTAGGCGATATGGCTGCCCGGATCAACGATGCCCTGAGCGGTTTCAGCCCGGCTTCAGACAGGCAATTTACGCCGCTTGAAGAGCAGTGCGACGAGATCGAGCGGGAGCTCGCGCGATATCATGCGACGCCGCCTCCCGGCGAATTGACAGAGAGCCAGAGACTGGCCAGGGAAGATTTCGAGAGAAATTATGAATTCTTTAGGGGCCAGATAGCGGAGTTCAGAAGAAATTATACGGAAGCGATGAGGAGCCGGCTGGTCCGGTCGATAGTTCACTCCGACATTCACTTCGGGAATGTCAAGTTCGATTCCAGAGGAAATGTTGTCGGGATATTCGATTTCGAGTTTGCGGTAAACGACTATCGTGTTTCTGAATTCGATAATCTTGTCATGGGAAAAGACAGGCCGGCCATGCCGAACCCGTACAGCCGTCAGAAATTATCCGATATAGTATACGCCTATCAGGAGAGGGTACAAAGAAAACTAAACGAAGCCGAATTGAGGGCTATCCTGGAGGTAGTGCGCTTACGATTCCTGAATGAGATATATGTACAGTTTGTAAGAGATGTTCCGGGGGATCGCCACCGAAATATATTTGTTAATCCGGAACTTGCCCCATATGCTTATCAGACAATAGAGCGTTTCAGGCAATTTGCCCAGAGAGATTTCCCCGACGAAGACAGCGTGCGTGGTTTTGTGGCGGAAGACTTATCCAGGCGGCCGAGAGAGCATCCGTTCAGGGCGTTAAGTGGTTTAATATACGGGCTTTTTGAGTTAACATTGGGACTCACCGTATTTTATTCCTTCCTAAGGTCAGACAATAACATCATTATCGGTATAGGAACTTTAGTGGCTGTAGTTCTTTATGCTGCCTTTCTGTTCCATTTGTATCTGGGAATAGTTGTATTCAGGTCTATGTTAAGACAATTAGGTCATCCGCCGTTCATGAGCCAAGGTTATGTCAAAGCCTTGATCGCTGCATTAAAAACCCCGATACAGGTATCGACCGTTGATTACAAGGGCCGGGAAGAAGATATCCTCGGGATCCTTCCCAGGAACAAGAAGATAAAACTGCTTAAAGAGTTATCTGCCCCTGCGGGCGGGGCAAGCGTCACGCCGTTATTATCGGATGTGCAGATAGCGGCATTTGTTGATCTCACATTGACGCACAATGTTACCGCACGGGCAATTATGAAGCATGAGAAGTATTCTCACTCCATGGGTATGTTCGCCATGCTTTATGAGTTGATAAAGGGTGTCTTCATCAGACATAAACAGCGGGGCCCCGAATACATGGTCTCATTCTTCAGCGACAGAATGAACATGTTTAATACCGAGTTTGAACACTTTAAGCCTGTCTCTTTTTGGAAATCAGCCCTGAGAGAGGCCTACGTAAGATATCCGCGCCACATGGAAAAAGTGGAATTTATATTTGATATGGGCGAAGACGGCGCCAGAAGGCTTGTGCTTCCGCTGCCTCAGGATAGGTATATAGATGATGACCTGAGGGAGTTTCTGACTAAATACATCATGATATTCCTCAGAAACGGTGTAGAGGCCATAGGGCCGCAGAGGGTATATATAAGATATGGCGGCGACACCCAGCCTCCCGTCGTCAGCGCCGGCGTTTACGCATTTCTCAACAGCTCTTATGCGGCGGGAACGGTTAAATCCATAAATAAGACATACAAGGCCCTTCTTGGTGATAAATATAAATTTTCTGTCATCGATGTCGATAACGCCGAAAAGAGAAGGACTGTCACGAAGATGTTGAGGCGGCAGAAGAGGCGCGAAAGAAAAGATAAGCAGGAAGCAAAGAAACTGAACCTGTCGACCCTGAAAAACATATCAGGCAACGTAATAGGCGTTGATGTAGGCGGGTCGGATGTCAAATTTGTCGTATTTAAAGATGATAAAATTATTTATTATAAGAAATTTAACTGGGCGCCGGAAAAATTTACCGATAGCAAGCAGCATTATGATGTCGTGAAAACCCTGATAGAGTTGGCCAGGCTGAGATTATCGCTTTCCTATATGGCCGAAGACGAAAAGACGGAAGCCTCGCGCAAACTCGAGCGGGACATAGACAATATCGGGCATAGAAAAAATGCCTCGGAACAGGATAATAATGCCGCGGCCCAGTCAACACTGGCACTCGTTAAGAAACTTTTAACAAGAGGCAGGCGCTATCCCCGCGCGAACCTGGATGCTATAGGGATAAGCTGGCCCGATATAATTGTTAATAATGTCATCGTGGGCGGTGATACCAAAAAGACCCAGGGCCTGACCGAGGAGGATTTCAGGAAGAACCTGTCAAGGATATCAGAAAGGCTTTCCGCGCATTTTGGCAGGATCCCGGTAAATATAAAAAATGACGGCGATGTCGGCGCGTTCTGGGCTGCCGTTGAATTGAAGCACGGGAATGTATTGGCGCTGTCTTTAGGGACATCGACTGCCGGCGGCTTTGTCCCCGTTGCAGGTCGCCTGGCAAACTTCAGGACATACGTAAGCCGTATGACTATCGATATGACCGATCCCGCGGACTGGAATCATTCAATAAAAGACTGGAGACCGGCGGTAGGCACAACCGCCGAGTACCTGTCGCAAGCCGGAATAATGATATTGGCTGCCAGATACGGGATCGACATGACCCCCGTAGCAGACGAAAGCAGGGCGGTCCAGCTGGCTTATATACAGTCGATAATCAACAATAACACGCAAGGCGCAGATAAAGTTACCGACATATATAAAGACCTCGGCGAATATTTAGCTACTCTTATGGCTGACCTGCATGATGACTTTGATGATTCACAGCCCATACAGGATCTGGTTCTGACCGGACGATGCATGGAGACCGAACCCGGCACGCGGATGATGATCGATGAAAGCGCGCGGCCTATCCTGGATACATGCTATCCGGAGGCGGCAGGCATATCGATGCATCTGGCCTCGGACCTGGCAGATAACGATCCGACCATGAATGCCTTTTCGCAGGCGCTCGGCGCCGCCTATCTGGGAAACCAGGAATTGGTAAAAAGACGCACGCGCGGCGGCACGCCCACCCCACCGAGAGGCCCGCCTGCGTACATAAAACTGAAAGAAAAACTGTGCGTAGAAGGTACGTATAGTTTAGAAGAGCTTTCTGAAGAATTCAATATCACCGAAGAGGACCTGATAAGGATCATAGCGGAGTGGTCCGAGAACAAAGAGTTGAGGAACGATGAGAACCCGTGGATCGGCTATCTTGAAGTTGTAGATAGAAACGGCTTCCCCACAGGAAAGATCAGTGCTTTCCGGCTGTTACACTCCACCCAATCGCACGAAGGAGACTGGCATAAGATGGCGTATCTCCTCCTTCGCACGCCCGACGGCAAATTCATCGTGCAAAGGAGAAAAGATAAAGAGTTGAGAGGTGTTTACAGGCGTGATGTTTCGGCCGCAGGCCACGTAATGTTAGGAGAGAGTTATGAGCATGCGGCGCTGAGGGAGATGGAGGAAGAGTTGGGCATACCGGCGTCTTCTGTCTCGTTAACCGAGATCCCGAATGCCTTTGCTCTCGGCAGGGCGTTCAAAAAGATAGGGAGTATGAGCACCGCCGAAGAACAAGTGCGTTATGAAGAGGGTGATGAGTACGCGTATCATTGTTATTCAAAAGAGAAGATGAACAGGGAGATAGTCCGGACATTTATGGTTCAACTCACGACCGACCAAACAGAAGCGTTAATGAGCAGATTTTCGGAATCCGGGACCGAAGAGGTCAAGGGTATCGATATTCTGGAGCCGCAGGAGTTGTTCGATGAGCTGGATGCCGAGACCCCGGCGCATTCCTATGCCAGCGGGATACGCATGCTGTTTGAGGGCAGGCGCATGAGGGAGATGGTCATGCGGCAGATAGAGGGCGCGCCGGATATAAATAACGCGATCCCGCTGCTCCTGGAGATAGGCAATTCGGGACTTTTTGGCGACGAGGTAAAGTCGATCTTTGCGAGTATGCTGGATATGATCGCTTCATCACCAGCCGAGCGCGAGAAATATTATTTTTCCATTTATGTTGTCATAAAAAATATGAAGAAATATATTGCCGAAAATCCGCACATGGCAAGGCCGCATATAGTAGAAGCGATAAACCGCCTGGAGAGGATGTTTAATCGATCGGCACAGATAAACATAGAAAGAGCGGCACAGGAGATCGCCTGCAATCTATATTTTGCTCACAGGCAGAATATGCAGATATGGGGAATAAGCATCGACAGTCAGGACCCGGTAGACGACAGGGTCGTGAGGGAAAAGTCTCTCAAGATGTACAGGGACGGCGTCAGGTATCATGAGGTCTTCCTGCTATTCGGCGAACCGAAAGAGGCGGAGCTTATGGAGATGCACCTCTGCCAGAAATACAGAGGCGATACGCCCTACCATTTCGATACAAGCACAAGTACTCTATTCTACTACGATATGCCGGTCCCTTACAGCGCCCGCATACAGGGTAAAGTCCAGAGGAGCAGGGCCGGCTATTACTTCCCGTTCTCGAATTACGATAATGAGCCTATCACCGCGGAGCACAATCCGTATTATAATCTGCGGCTAAATCCGTATACCAAGGCCTGCTCAGGCAGATGTCTTTTCTGCCAGAGGCGGTGGTATCTTCCGATACCTTCAGAGCTTGAGGCCAGACATTATTTCCCTCCGGAGGAGAACCCTCATCTCGGAGGCGATTTCTCGAAGGTCGAGCACGTTCTTTTCATGACAAATCTATACCCCAACGAAGAGAAATACCTGAAAGATCTGGAAGATACCAAACGGATGTTAAGGGAAAGAGGATTTAAAGGAGTGTTCAACGCGTGCGCAAGCAATGTCCTGACCCTGAACGGACTAAAAAGGCTGCACGGCATCGTGGATGGTTTTATGTATTCCAACGCCGTAGAAAAGTTCACCGGCAGGCGCGAGCTGATGGGCCAGTATAAAGGCATCACTTTTGACGAACTCGTCACCGCTTTCGAAAATGCAAGAAGAGCAGGGTTCGTGATACAGCCGGGCGAGGGGGATTTGGGCCAGATAAATATAACATATATTGCCGGCCTCGAATCTTATGAGATCGCAAGGAGGCATTTCGAGATATTGCAGCAGAAGAAATTGGTGGATAGCGTCGGATTCAATATGATGACAGTCTTTGTCGATAAACACTGTGATCTGTTGGTTCCCGAAGCTACCGACCTGAAGTACTATTATGAATTCAGAAAGATGATCCTTGATCTCGGGTTCAAGATCTACTATCCGGAGTCCTATAATAAGAGCGGCACGCCCCCCGATGTAAACGAAAGGGAATTTGAAGGCGTAGTCTATGCCAAGCCGGACAAGCATACTATGGCCGCGATCAAGCGGATACGGGATAAAGTCGCGACTCATAGCTTCCAATCGTTGGTGGGTGAATATCTTACCATATCCCAGGCCGCGCAAACAGCTCTTGGCAAGCCCGGCGAGCAGGATATGGCGAAGACGGTCCAGCCGCCCGCGGAGACCACCCCGGCATCTCTGTTCACCCCTGCATATATAGCGGAATTGGAACGCAGGCTTTCAGCGTTAGAGGCATCGGCCGAATCGATAAGAGAGGTAACCGATGTATTGCGTAGAGGCCTTGTCGATCAGGAAGATCAGTGGTTCTACTCGAGGCTTGTCAGGCTGACAGGCATGGAAGATGTCCGGCAGGCCGCCACAGGCGAGAAGAGACATTATAGGAGAACCGAGTTCGTAAAAGACGACGGCCACCTCGGAAGACTGATCAATTCTATAACACCTGTTTACGAGTTCGATAAAGACGGAACCCTTGACCAGCCTGACAGATCATTGGGAGAGTCCCGGCAATATCTCGCGCGCCTCATAATCATGGGCAGAAAGACCGCGATAAACAGTGCCAAGGCGTTGGAGGAATTAGCGAAGACGATCGATAAGGTAACCCACGAACCGATGGAGATATTCGGACCGTTACGTGAAGCTGTTTTAGAAGAAGTGAAGGCCGAAGGGTGGGGCGAGCTGTCCGACGTTGTTGCCGATGACCTCTTGGCCGACCTCTTCGAGCAGTTCCTGGATACCGCAGGCACAAAGCTTGTCCCTGTGCGGGGAGCCAGGATGCAGAAAGACCTCAAGCCTGATCCGGAATTCCAGTGCGGCTTGCCGGGTGAAGTAGCGGAAGCGTTAAGGCAGTCCCTCACTTGCGATGGGGATGTTATGCCCGACACGCCGTTATTTAACGCCATAAGGCAGTGGCAGGTAAAGATACGCCAGGCCGGCTTCCCTCAATATGAAGGCATAACTCCAAAGTTGAACATATACGCCATGCCATGTCCTCCCGGGAGCAGATTACATGAGAGGTTCGGTGATAAGGTCATAACAAAGCTTCTATGGAGGCCATTCGGCTATAAGAGCGCTACGGAAATATATCAGCCTAAAGCGAAAAAAGGCCCTGAATACGATATCGTCCTGGAAGCCAGGAACGATATCACCAGAAGATTCCTGATACCTCTGATCGCTAAACTGAAAGCAGAAGGAAAGTTGGGTGACAATAATGTCCTGCCCAAAGTCGCCGGACGTTCGGCCATAGACCTCAATCTGGTCATACCGGACGGACACGGCGGATTTACCAAGGCCCTCAAAGACAGGGCCATAAGGCACCAGAGCGACCTTGGACACGTGGACGTCTATTATTTCGATGACGAAGCCACCGGAGGTAACGGCGTCGAAGTGACGAATATGCTGACGGAAAATTCGGTGCAGGGTCTGCGGCTACATGTAGTAGCCCTTGACCTTCAGGTTTCACAGGATTGGGTAGCTGCGCATCCCGATACACCGATGACAGGTGAAGCGCAGGGAGTCGAAGCATTCCAGCATTTTGGCCGCGAGTATGCCGGCACTGTCGAATATTTAAAGAAAGTGATAGCCGCTACAGCAGAGGCCAGAAAAACGTCCGATGTAGCCCTTGCTCAGTTGCGCGGCAAGGTCCCTGACGGCGAGCTGGTCAAGGTCGTGCGCTCTCTCTCTGCGCTTAACGGCAAGGCTATCGTAACCCTTTCATCTGAAGGCATAATAATTACAAAGGATTACACATCTCCGGACAGGATACCCGAGCAACTCTATACCCTGAATGCGTATGACTCAAAAACGGGGACGCGTTTAGCCAACCCTGTCAATATATACGGCACAGTGACCGACCTACAGCTGTCACCAAACGGAAGATTTGTCTTTGCGGTAACGGAACCATCGGCACAGCAAGCTCATGTGGTTTATGCCACGGGAGAACTAGGATCGGTACTTGCATGGGACATTACGAAAGACCGCAGCAATGAGCTTAATTATGACAGCGCATCCCCTGACTTGCAAGCTGAGATCGCCGATACGATGATGGAGCTGCTGCAGATCTTCAGGAACTGGGATGAGATTGAGCTTGTCGATTATAATTTACATCCTCTGCGCCCTGAGACCTATGCCGCCGATATGGCGCGTATTAAAAAGTATTATGGCGTGCCGAAAGGCAAGCCCGGCGAGCAGGATATGGCGGCAAAGAAGCCGAAAGGGCTCATTGCTAAACCTTTAGGAGCAGGTTTTGTCCTCGGCATACCAAAAAGCCCCGCTTCAGCCAGGCTCGCAGAAGATTTAAGAGGCGTCTTGAAGAGCCAGTTCCCGTCTCTCAATGCTGTAGTATATGAGATGAATTATTCTAATCCGGATGAGCTATCAAGCTATGCCTCTGCCAATAATATACCAAACGGCCTAGTCCTCAATCTGCCCGCCGCCTCCGCATTGACCGAGGCCCATAAGTATCTGCAAGGATTAGAGGACGCCAGGTTCAGAGAAGCGCACAAAGACATAATCATATTAAACGAAACAAATATCGATGATAAGTCGCTGGAAGAGTTAAGGGTTATCGTAGCTACGATCTTAAGGGAACTTCCCAGGATATCCCGGACAAGCCTTGAAGCCCTTGCAGCAAGGACTGAAGCCATATCCAAGACATTTACCCATACAAATAGCGTTAAGCTCGACGCCTTCATAAATACAAGGCAGAAGGCCGTATCCGTAACCACTCAAGGTATCCTTGAGGCGGAGATGCTATACGCCTTAAGGGACAAGATAAGAGCTAGATGGCAGGCCCAAGGCATAAGGACTAAGCAGGAAGACCCGATAAAAGAGGTGATCGTACTGACAGAGCCTGACATGCCGGAGACATTCGCCAGAAAGTATATCGATACATTAGGTCTAACCCCATACGTCGATGTAAGAATGGCAAGGACAGACCAAGAGAAGATAGCTCTATATACCGAACTGAATGCCCTGAAAACTCAAGGAATAAACGTCGGAATAAGGTCAAGGCAGGACGATAGGCTAGACTACGATAGACTTAAAGACGTGATAGTGCTGGAACTGGGCTTAAGGAACGGAGAGTATCTTGACACCAATAGCTATGAGACCCTGTTAGAACTCTTCGCGCGTCCTGATGAATGGAAGCTTATACCCGGTCTATCCCAGCCGGACGAGGGTAAGAAGGTATTCATCTATATACCTAAGGCAGTGCCGTATAACTATGAAAAAGAGATACGTGAACATCAAGAGGTCATGAAAGCCATACTGAGATCGGCGTAACGAAAAGGTGTCGGGCACTCTGTAAGGAGGTGTTATTATGGACGAGGTGAGTAAAGAGTATTTAGACATGATAAAGGCGGTAGCTAAGGTTATCGATGCAGGCGACCCGTATATGCACGGCCACTGCGATAAGGTCATGAAGTACTCCCTTGCGATATGCAGACGGTTGAAGCTGGCAAGGTCCCAGATAAGTACCATAAGGAATGCAAGCCTGCTGCATGACATAGGTAAGATGGGCATAGATTCCAGTATATTAAGGAAAGCAGGGGCGCTTACCGGCCGCGATTGGAAAAAGGTAAGATTGCATCCTGAGATAGGGGCTAAGATAGTCGGGGAAGGGGGTCTCCTGAAGGAGGAGGTTCCCATAATAAAGTATCACCATGCCCGTTATGATGGAAGCGGTTATCCTGTTAACGGCAGGCGCGACGGCGACATTCCGCTCGGCGCGCGCATAATAGCGGTTGCCGACGCGTTTGATGCTATGACGAGCAATAGGCCGTATAGAAAAGCCATGACCAGGCAGGAAGCCATTAATGAGCTCAGACGATGTTCCGGTTCACAGTTCGATCCAGATATAGTAAAAGCTTTCCTAGAAAGATGATTAAAAAGCCAGTTCTTAATTTAGTTAAAACTTAAAAAAGTTAAATTTTACCTGTTGACATAACACCAAAAATCGACTATACTTTTAGTGTATTAACATAATATAATAAATAAGGATTATATGAATAGATTTTGCGTTACTTGGCGGAACGTTGTAGGGCGAAGTATACCCTGGTTAAATTATGTCTTTTAAGAAGTAACATTTTCAAATTCGCTTGGCCTAAATGGAGGCTATTATGGAATTTAAGTGGAGCATGTTCGGCGCGATAAGGCGCGCTAAAGTCTTTACGAAAATAATCTCCGTCCTGATAATCCAGACCTTTGTCTTCTCAAACATCGCTTTCGCCATCACGCAAGAAACCACTGCCGCTAAACCGCAAGAGATCATAACAAACCCTGAAAAGATAGTTATCCCGAGAGAATTCGGCCTTATCAAATCACGATTTACGGGAAACGACGGCAGGCTGATAGTCCATATCCAGGACGCCCACTGTAACTACGAGGCCCAGACCAACATAGTAAAGATACTGGAAGGCCTTGTGAAGAACTACGGTCTCGGCCTGGTATCGGTGGAAGGCGCGGACGGGGCCATCGATACCTCATGGTTCAAGGCATTTCCGGATGACGAGATCCGTAAAGAGGTCGCCACCTACTTCATGAAGAAGGGCGAGATAACGGGGCCCGAATTCCTGTCCATAACAAGCGACTATTCCATTAAGCTGTTTGGCGCGGAGACGCGCTCTTATTATATCCAGAACCTTAACGCTTTCACCTCCAGCTACCCATTAAAAGAAGAGACCGAGAGATATTATACACAGATAAAGAACATCCTGAACCGCATCAAAGGCTCCGTCTATTCCGAAGAGCTGAAGATGATGGACTCCAAGCTTCAGGAATACGAATCCAAAAAGATACAATTTAACGATTATGTCCGCTTTCTGCAGGACATGGCGGAACGCCAGAAGATAAACTTAAGAGAGTACGAGAATTTCTTCAAGCTAGTCAACACCCTCATCTACGAAAAGAAGATAGATTTTAGCATGACCGACAAAGAGCGCGGCGCTTTGATAGACGAGCTGAGCAAGAGAATATCCAAGGAAGCCCTTACCGAACTCGTGACCCAGTCCATCATGTTCAAGACCGGCAAGATCACCTCCGTAGAATACTATCATTATCTGCGAGATCTCTCCGTGAAGAGCAGGATCGACATGAGCAAGGATTATCCCAATCTTTACAATTATATCATATACAATTCCGTCTATTCCAAGATCGAGAACGAGAAACTGTTCAGCGATATAAAGAAGGTGGAGGCGGCGATAAAGGAGAAACTCTTTAAAAACGACGATCAAAGGACCCTCAGCAGGTTATCCCATCATGCGGATGTATTATTGGGCCTTATAAATATAAAACTTCTTAACGGCGACTTCGATTATTATGAGAAGAACAAGGCCGAATTTTCCTATGAGGTCTTCGGCGATTTCATAAAAAAGAAGGCAGTCCAGTATGGATTTGCCTTCGAGCTGGACCCGCCGAGCGAGGCGGTCACGACGAGCGTTCCGAAACTTGAGGACTTTTATACCATAGCGATAAAGCGTGACAAGGCGCTGGTCGATAATACTCTGGTCACGATGAAGAAAGACAGGCAGCAGATCGCGGTATTGATAACAGGCGGATTCCATTCCGAAGGCATGGCAAAGCTTCTCGAAAAACAGGGCATCTCATATCTGGTGGTGTGTCCTACCATCACAAAAGACGCGCCTACCCCATACATTCAGATACTTACGAACCAGAGGACGCCTCTTGAGGACATACTGGTCAACGTGCCCGCCGAGACCAAGCAGGGCGGCGGCATGGTGGCGCCTTACCTTATTTCCGCGGCAAAACAGATCGGCGTCAAAGGCGGTCGGAACCTTGAAAAACTTGCCGCCCAGGTTTCGCCGGTGGCAGGAAGGGACCTCACCGACAGGGTCAGAGATTTTGATACCAACTGGGCAAAGACCTATATCTCCTGGTGGATAGCCAGGGCGGAAAAATTTGCCGGCCGAAAGAGCCTGCCAAGGGACAGGGAGATACTGGAGCAGGCATTTAAGCTCGCGGTAGACACTGCCATAGCGAAGAAACGTATTTCCGGAAAATACAAGGACATGATATACGCACTGGCGGATAAGGCGTTCGAGGAGATCTACAGATCACGCGAAGCAGCCTTTGCTCGACAGGCGCAGGCCGCTATCGCGGCCAAACCCGGAGAGCAGGATATGGCGGTGGGACTTGTTTCAGAGGATGATTTTAGTAAGCCCGCCAAGGAGCTTCAGGACATCATGTATCTGAGGATGCCGCTTGAAAAGATCGTGGCTCTTAAGAATGATGAGAGATTAAATGTCAAAGAAGCGGCTGAGAAAGCCGAAAAAAGGGTCCTTGCCGCCCGCGCCCTCGCCATCGGAGCCAAACCCACCATACATAAAGGCCAGGACTTAAGGGGCGAGGTTGCAAAAGAGTTACCCTATGACGTAGTCAATGATATCGCTATAGGATTCCTGCGTTTAGTCAGAGAAAAAACAGGTAAGACAAATCCCGTTATCGCGGTTGGTAATGATGTGAGGGAGTCATCCCCCACACTAAAGAGTATCGTTACGGATGCCCTTGCCAGGAATGGAGCTCATATTATCTATATAGGAGGAGCCAATAAGGCGGGAGAACCGATCTACAACACAACACCCATGCTTTCATGGGCGTATCATAGCTATGCCGAAGCGGGGCACTCGATAGATGCCACGGTCCAGATTACAGGAAGCCATCTCAGGGAGGTCTTTAACGGCCTTAAATTTATGATAGCCGGCGAAGACATTTTGAAAGATGACCTCTCTCAAGTTATAGCATACGCCAGAGATAAGCAATTTTTACCTCCGGTCGGCCAAGGGCAAATAGAAGACGATCCTCTTCTCGATGCCTATAAAGAGGCGCTAAGGAAGGACCTTGAGCCCATAGCCGAATTTATCAGAGGTAAGAGGATAGTCGTAGATGCCGGTAACGGAACGGGCGGTTTCTATGTAGATGTCCTGAGGAGCCTGGGCGTCGATGCGGTGCCTGTGACGGTGAGCGGGATCAGCCTGTGCGATCCGAATCCGGCGTTTCCGATCCATGAACCAAACCCGACACTGGCTGAAAACAGAAAATATATCGTAAAAGCTATCAGGGCCGACAAAGATGCGGATCTGGGGATCACTTTCGACTCGGATTCCGACAGGGTTGTCTTTATAGATAAAAAAGGAAACACGCTGGACGGCCAGAAGCTGCTCCAGATACTCGCGGCTATGGTAGTAGAAACCCGGAAACCGGATCCGTCGAGGCCCAGGGCCGTTATAGTCGCTAACAATAAGACCTCTATGGCAGCTATCGAGGCAGTAGAAAATTTAGGGGCAAGATTTGCTATGGCCGACACAGGATATGTCGCTACGCGGCTCATGGCCCTTGAGATAGAGGCTCAGGGCGCTCAGACCGGCGAAGCCGTTCTTCTTGCCGGAGAAGAATCGGGACACATAATGTTCAGGGACAACCACTATATAGATGACGGTATGTATACGGCAAACCAGGTCCTCAAAGCCGTATTTTCCTATATGAGAAAACCGCTTCACGAAATTTTGGCAGGATTAGAGGACTATATCCTATATGAAACAAGAGCCGAGATGACGGGTGTAAATAAAGAATCGGATAAGAAGACTATCCCTGCCGCGATAGCTGATGCGGCGCAGGCAGGCGGGGTCGAGATCGTTACATGGCCGGACAAGATGGCGGGGACGCGGATCTATTTCCGGGTAGGCGGAAAGCGTGTCGGGTGGGTATTGTTCAGAGGATCATTGACAGACCCTGTGATGGCTGTAATGGTCGAAGGAAAAACGCTCGATCATGCGATCGAATGTTGCAGGCGGGCTTATGCCTTAATGAGGGGCCATCAGAAAGATCTGGACCCGAGGCGGCTTGTAGCATTCAAGCAGGGCCTTGAGATAGCGAAAAATATCGCCGGGGACGGCGAATTGGATTTCCATGCCATCAACGAACATATGCGGGCAATATTTGCGCCCATGAAAGAAAAGGGTCTCACACCTAAAGAAGTTGATAAGCTGGCAGATCCGCTTCTTGTGGCTTACCGTATGAATGGTGTCAGGCAGGGGCTTCTGAAGGCAAAGGCTTCCGACCGGAAACTTCGCATATACTACGAATCATTGATAAATCAATATATAGCTTTCATGGAACGCGAGATGATAGGTATAGACTGGAACTCCAAGGCCCTGATGAGGGAAAAGCCGGATCTGGGTAAGGCCAAAGGGATGATGGGTTCTGAGATAGAAGAGGCCGAAAACTTTGTAAAACCGATTAAGATCAGAGAGAGAAGGGAAGAGACCCTGAAGTCCTTAAGGATACTTTACGGCGCCCGTTTCGTAGAAGCGCAGATCAAGGCGGCTAAAGATGATAAAGACGTGGCCATAAAACATATATTGTTAGGCGGCAAGACAGGGAAGATAGGTAATACTAATTCTTTAAGATGGCGCATCAATAAAGTAGTCGGCAAGGATATCGTCTCAGGTCAGCGTGTCGCTCAAAGCAAAGATAAAAAAGAGAGGGCCAAAGAAGAAGCCAAGGAGGAAGCCCTGGCCCTTGACTTCCTTACGACAGTGAGCATAAGATTAGCGTCTGAATTGGGGCGGGAGCTAAGGCAGGTCGATGCGGACGAATTCAGAAAAATCTTTAACAAGAATTTCGGAGTTCTGATCGTAAGCCTGGGCGGCGGATATGGCGCGAGGTTCTCTCCTACACAGCTTGCGCATAAGGCTTACGGAACGCCTTATTTTAACGGGACAACGAACGCGATGATGACCCTCGGATATGGCGCTGCGGTAGGAGAATCCGCCGAATATCCATATACCCGTACAGTAAGCCAGAGCGACTTCTCAATCTTTACTTTCCTGAAAGATCCCATGAAGCGCCTTCTAAGGCTGGGAAAGATAAAATTCGGCGATAAGATACGCCCTCCCAATAAACCTATGAATGTGGGCGTAGCACCTGAAGAAGATTACTTCGGGCTTGATGAGGCATACAGCTATCCGCGCGGAACATTGCATGTCGGTCAGAACGTATACGGCTATGGCGGCGGTTTTACCGGCCAGGTAGAGATGATGGTAGAGATGCAGATGGAAGGGAAATTGCCGGATGTCCCGTATTTTATGAGGTTTGACCAGGAGCACTGCACCATCAGCGATGATACCACCGCAGACGTGGCACTCGTTACCTGGATGAAGACGGTCGCCGATGACAATACGATAACAGTAGGACTGAAAGAGAGCAGCGAGATACTCGACAAGGGAAGTCCGAAGGACATAAGTCTGCTGCACGGGGCTATAAGGCATTTACAGGACTATCGCAACGCCACGGCAGAGGACGTAAAAAAGAAATGCCTGGCGCTGCTTGTGAACCCTCAAACCGGTAAGCCTAACCCGGGAACCGAGCATCTGGTGAAGCGTATCATGGACGGAGAATTGGATGGCGTAAAAGAAGAGGATGACGAACGGTCCCAGCAGTTACTTGCGGAGATACACGGCGACCTTAGCCCTTCCCAGCGCAATGTCATACCTATAAACTCTAATATAACAGTTGTTCATAGAAGGATCGCAACCAGACTTCCTGAGCTTGGCGGAAGGAGTTTTATAGACGACGATGTTTTGGCGGCGAGTCCGACCCTGAAAGGACAGAGAGATGACAAGAAAGGGCTCCCCGAATGGACGCCCAACGACCCGATACCTCTCATATTCGATCATTACGCCGATAACAGGCCCGGTGAACGGCCCCCGGTAGGGTGTGTAGTCGTTCCGTCCGGACCGGACCACATAAAGAGCGCCTGGAAGCAGAGCGAATTCAACAGGCTTTGGCAAGGCAAGCTCCTGGGAATCCTCAAGAGAAACGGCATTAAGACAGGGAAGCTGACCTGCTTTACGGTTCATCCCGGGATAGGGGCTGCGAAATTTGATCTCGGCGAAATAGAGAGAAGGCTGTTCGGTGAAGGAGGGGTTTTTATAAGCCCTTCGGGAGATATTAATACCGATGTGGAACTGATAGGAAAGGTCCACATCGATTTAACGAGTAAGATCGGGGACGGCGCCGTATTGAATAATAGCGAAGTGTACGGCTATGTCCACTTAGGGGAGAACTGCCGGCTTAAAGATACAGTCATCGAAGGCCGGGACCCGAAAAATCCGCACGTGGTGAGGGATAATATCAAAATAACAGACTGCAAGTTGAGGGATAACGAACCTGTCGCCTGGGATCTGACAGATGAGATCAGGATCCCCGCCGATATGAAGGCTGAAGATAAAGAAGAGCGTGAGGTGCTGGATTATATATATGAGAGATCGTCAAGAGAACCCGGGGTTTCATATGAGGTAATGGAAGTCCTCGCCGGTGAAGTCATGTCGGGACTGGAATCATTCCTGCTTCAGGAGAAGAAGGATGGAACCGCAATTTTGAAGGAGATCCAAACGCTGCGGAGGAATGCCTTAGCGCTGAAAGAAGGCGAGATCGATGACGCCATCGATGTAACGAAAGGAAATGATGTCCAGTATGTAGTCAGACAGATAATAGCGAATGTGGGATTATATAGCGAGCTCTGGTCGGGGGATCCCGCCGTTGTGGGCCAGGCATATACCTATCCTATTAACCCGGGGCAACTGAAGTCGCTGTCATACAGGGAAGGGGACCTGACCGCAAAGGATGTAAATCAGGGGCTCGTTCATGAGATCATCTCGGTCTTCGGGAAAAAGATATTTGAGCTGAAAAAGAAACAGGATATGCGTTTTGTGGATAATATAGTAGTCACCGGGCTTAAGGCCAAAAACAGGTTTACCCGGATAGGCAACGGAACCTTCGTTGACGGTTTAACCACAGACGGTCGTTTTTACCAGGGCGACGGCTGGGGAACGGACGGGGTCAATGTCAGAAACAAAGACAGCGTCGTTGTGCTTGGCGATCACCTGATG
>Ga0265297_10004013_pt1 | contig 25016 bp, 24 predicted proteins | sample Munlanlwell13791_FD_192502 | JGI IMG/M metagenome (GOLD analysis project Ga0265297, IMG submission 192502) | Leachate microbial communities from a municipal landfill in Southern Ontario, Canada - Leachate well 137-91 | ecosystem: Engineered > Solid waste > Landfill > Unclassified | place... | reverse complement strand
TATTTTTATGGTGAGTCCCCTGTCACCATAAAAATACGAATTCCGGCGCGCAAAGCCTCTTTGATCGCCGCTGGAACATCCTCTCTCGGTGGATCAATAATGCCCGTCAGACCCACAAAGATCATCTCATTTTCAATCGAATTGATGGTGGGTTTTTTGATTTCAGACGCAGTACAGCTACGATAAGCAAAGCCCAACACACGTAGAGCTCGGCGCGCTTGTGTCTCGACGGATTGCAAAATCTCCGCACGCATTTTGGGTGTGAGTTTTTTGACTTTGTCATTTTCCAAAATATAATTGCAGGTTTTCAGAACGCTGTCCGGACTGCCTTTTGTTAGAGCATTGTAGTTTTTTCCTTGTTTGTGGATTGTGGTCATGCGCTTACGATCGGAATCAAAAGCGAGCGAATAAACAAGCGGATTTTTGCTTTGATATGCATTTTGCGGGAGATTATATTTCTCACCCAAAACCAGCAAACAACCTTCGGTCGGATCACCCAGCATGCGCAGAACATCGCCGTCTTTTTGCAGGTGTGCTTCCGTACAAAGCGCTCCAATCTCAATGATTTTTTTCAGATTATCATCTGGTTTATTTTTATTTTTGCTCAAATCAATTTCTTTGCTTTGAGGTGTCCAAGCGCGCACTACGGTCATGCGATTTTGTGTCAGTGTGCCGGTTTTATCCGTGCAAATCACGCTCACACTACCCAGTGTTTCCATGGCGTTCAGCTTACGAATCAGCGAATGTTTGCGTGCCAAAGTTTTCGCTCCGCGCGTCAGCGTAATAGTTAGAGTAGTTGGCAAACTTTCCGGTACGGCGGCGACCGCCAGCGAGGTTGCATAAATCAAATAATGCAAACTATTTTGTGTACCATTTTTGACCACCAGAATCACAAAAATCAAAATCGAAAGCGCGACTACAAGGCGACTTATCCATTTGCCGATATGGCTCAGTTCTTCTTGCAATGGACTCGGATCGTCAGGCGTTTCGACAGTAATTCTGGCGATTTCCCCGAATTTTGTCTTCATGCCGGTTTTTTCGATTTTTATTAAACCGCGCCCATAGGACACCACCGTCCCCATAAAAACCTCGTCATTCTTTTCTTTCGAGACCGGCAGACTTTCCCCCGTCATGGCGGACTCATCGAATTTGTAACCGAAAGATTGCAAAACTACGCCATCTGCCGGAACTTTTTCTCCTTCGGAAATTTCAATCACATCTCCGGGTACCAGTTCCTGTGAATCTATTTCAATCACCCGGCCGTCGCGATAAACTCTCGTGCGATAAGGTACCATTTTCTTGAGCGCCTCCAGACTTTTTTCCGCTTTGTATTCCTGATAAAACCCAACGCAAGAATTGAAAATCAAAACCAAGCCAATAATAATCGTATCCGTGATCTCTCCCGCCAAAGCCGAAATTGCGGAAGCAAATATCAAAATCAAAATCAGTGGACTGGAAAACTGGCTCAAAAAAATCTTGAGCGCGCTGGTCTTTGGGGCGGTTTTGATGACATTCAGACCAAATTCTAACAAGAATTTTTTTGCCTGAATGGACGAAAGACCCTGCATGATTTTTGTTTTTATTACCTCCCTATTCTAGCATAAATACTAGCTTAAATCAATTTTTGATTGTCTGAGTTTAATGGGAAATTGTCTCAATGGGAAGTTGAGGAGCAGGTGAATTTAACTTTGTTTTCAAGTTTATTATTTCCTCTTCTGTTAATTGGATATCTGTTTTTATGGATTCAGTGTTTTGACAGTTATTACTCCGTTCTGCGAGCTTAGTGGTAAATTGCTCATAGGCCTTAATGGCGAATTGTGCATAATCAGCGAGCATAAGGGCTGTCGCCACCACCACTCCTACAATTATAGTGCTAAACACCCAATGAATATGTTTTATATCATTGTTTGCTTTAGCTATATTTTGTTTCAGTTCAAAAAAATCTACCGCGAGAGTTGTTCCTTTTGAAAAATTCAGCTCAATACCAGCATCTTTGGTTTTTTTTATGGCTTGTTCTAATGTTATATCTGGTTTATTTCTTGCCATATTAATTAGTTATTATTATAAAATCCTCTTATGTTAAGTATTCCTTCAATATTATCCGCCTCAATATCGCTTCCTTCAAAGTTAAAAAAGTCCACTCCTCCAAACGCAACTCCTTTGTTGAAACTAATCCCATATCCAAAAGTAACACCATTTACGTGTATAGGTTGTCTAGGAGTTAAAGACCCATCGTGATTTCTCTGAAATACTTCGTTAAATCTATATCTCATATTTTTGTTATAAAAATTTTTTGGTGGACATAATGGAGGAGATTTTGAACGCCTCCATAGAGCAATTAAGAATATACCTCAGAGACAAAAGATTCAAATCGCTCGCCTCTATTATACAGATATGGTCAGTCTTTTAAATATCAAAGATAAAGTACCAACAAAAATACAAAAGATATACGAAATAGATTCAGTCGGTTAGCCAAAAGCCGAGTTTATTATTAATAGCCCACACGGACTTGAACAGTGGTACAGAGTATCGGATTGGGAGACAAGAAAACAGAACAATGTGTACACTCCTGAACAGTGTGTACAGGGTGTGTACAAGCATCGCAGAGATTCTAGATGAGTCTATATGTGTATTAATTAGAATTTTATTACTTAATTTTGTACTACCGTGCAAGAATCTGACAAATGGCAAGCAAAAAAGCTTCGGGAGATGAAAAAAATCAATACAGGTGGTAGACACAAGCTCTTTCACGAATCAGGGAAATATAATTTTATTATGGGAATGATGTGCAAGGACTATCCTCTGATTAGTATAGCCAAGATGTTGCTTGGGCTGAAAGACAGCTTCTTTGCAGAATATTACAAAGGACACAAAAATCCTGAAGAAGCATTGAGGGTTAAATTATCTCGTCTAAGGGCTGATATGGTTCCCTTGGCTGATAGATTACCCAATTATAGCGTTAAGAAATTATTGGAAAAATATGAGGCAAATGAGATTGACCCAGCCTTGGAGATAAAGAGATTGGTAGCTCTTCAGAAACACAGAATAGAAATAGCATTTACTAAGTTTGAAAAGGATACGGGGGTATTGACCAAAGGAGTTGATAGGGCGATTCTTAATATGGCAAATACCTTAGTTGTTCTGAGTGAGATAGAAATTCGCAATCGGGGTATCTTTGATATTAACCGACTTAATAAGAGTATAGGCACAGTAGATAGTTATGAATGTGCGAGAAATAGGCATCTAGTCAAAAATATGATTGCTTCGGGCATTCTAATTGAGGTTGAAAATAAGAAGAATCCAGAAGAGAGATTGTTTAAAGTTAAGCCAGAGTATTTTTAGTTTTGTGCTTGCGTCCCAAACCGAAAGAAGTTAACCTGTAAATGCATCACATTTACCGTTTTTTTAGCAGAATTTTAAGAGGCTTTTGTTATATCCAGTCCAATAAGGGCGACCTTAGACGGACAACTGGATATGCTAAGCTTCTGCTGAGCGTAAATGTTGATGCAACCGTTAGGGTTGCCCTCTTTGGTTAAGTCTAGCGGTATCAATAACCGCAAAACTATGCCACTCCTCAAAATTAACACAGAGAAAAAACTCACGAAAATCATTGCCCGCCCTGTTGATTTGGAAAGGGATATTCAAAGACTAATCGAAAATAATTTACCCGAATCACTGGACATTGATTTTGTCGCTTCGGAATACTCGATTCAAGGTGGCAGAATGGACACGCTCGGCATAGACCAGAATGGCAGTCCTGTTATCATCGAGTACAAGAAAGGCGGAAATTCCAGCATTATTTCTCAAGCAGCTTTTTATTTTGCGTGGTTGATTGACCACAAGGAGGCTTTTGAAAAATTGGTTTTGAAGCAAGGAATCAATCGTAAAGTTAATTGGGAATCCCCTCGCCTGATTTGTATGGCGGAGAATTTTAATTTCTATGATTACTCGGCAATCAAGGTTTTGCGAGTGAGGGTGGAGTTGCTCAAATATCGTTTTTATGGAGAAAGCCTCCTCTATATCACACCCGATAGACCAGTTGAGGTTGAGGAACGACTTAGCCCAAAAATGTCTGACAAGACGAGTAATTCAAACGCTCCTATTTCCGCTCTCACACTGGAAGAGTTTTTGCAAAGTATTGACGGAGATGAGAAACGCAAATTATTCGAAGATGCTCGAGAGATACTTTTGGAGTTGTCGAGTGAGATTCAGGAGAAGATTAATCGCACGGGTGTCACCTTCCGCACGACTGTTAATTTCTGCCAAATCTACCCCGTCACACACAAGGAAATTTCCGTTTATTATCCGAATAGCCTTCTCAGTCCAGAGCTGATTCAGAAGTTTGAGATGAAGGAAGGCAAGAATGAAAGTGTGATTAAGTTGAGGTCGGAAAAGGATTTGGCGAAGTTTACCGAAATTGCGAAACTGGCTTTTGAAGCGAGTTTGTAGCCAAAAAACACTTGACGACAGGTAGTCAAAAGTTAGCCTAAAATTATTATTTATTTTCTAAATTCATTTTATGAAATTTGAAATCTGGGGAGAAAAATCCGCCAAACAACTTGTAAACTTTGGCATAGGATTTATTGTCCTTATGTTGTTCGCTTGGTTTGTTTTTAGCTCTATTGACGGTATGAAGAGTTCTAACTCTTCTACTTCTAGTTCTAGTTCTTCCACTTCGAAAACCACTGAGAAAGAAAGGGAGTATAAAGGCGAAGCTTGGACTTGTGCTCAGTTAGAAATGGAGGACAGACTCAAAAGCCCAAGTACGGCTAAATTTGAATCTGGTGGAGCATATTATTCAACCGAAAAACTCTATGGTAATACATACGAAGTTGATAGTTATGTTGATTCACAAAACAGTTTCGGAGCGACAATTCGCACTTACTTCACTTGCAAAGTCACCTACAACCCAGACAAGGACAGTTGCTCTACCGTCTGCACAGTAAAATAAACTTGACGACAGTAGTCTAAAGGTTAAGCTCAAAATAACATACAGCCCGAGACCATTCGGGCTTTTCCTCATACCCGATGAAAAAATCAGAAATAAAGCAACAAGCCTCTCTCATCTGCCAAGATATTTTCGGAGCAGTGGTACGGAGTAATGATAAGAATCTTTGGAAGAAAGCATTGAAGAGTACCGAGAAACACATTCGTAAATTACAGTTTGAGATTAATTCAATGTGCCAAGACAATCCGAATGAAACGAATGATAAGCTGGAAAATCTGTATGTTTGGTCGGAGGCGAGGAAGATGCTGACGAGTAAATTCGGACAAAAATTCATTAAACATAAAACGATGCAAACCAATCTTTTTGGCGAGAGTGTGGTCGATAAGTTTAGCAAGAATTATCGCAGTGATGTGATTTCGGCTCTGCACAAAAATCTCCGTTTGGGAAATGTTGAGCGGAGTTTGACTCTGACAGCACAGGCGATGCACAACGGTATTTCTAAATCTTATCTGGCTCGCAGACTGTTGATTGCGGTGTTCGAGGATTGCGATGACGAACAGCTTTTCGCTTTTGCGAGTGCGGTATTTGGTACAATGGAAGCCAGTTCGGTTGGTTGGACGAGGAAGAATAGTGGCTGGGAGAAGAGCTATTCCCAACCCGACACCAATGCGATTTATATGGCGGTTTATCGGATTTGCAAGGCGAAGAAGATTTGGGAAACGGAGCGAGGCAAGGATTATTTGCAATTACTTTATCAAGCCGAATCCCAAGCCAAGCAAGCCCCACTCCCCTTCCTCGCTTACGAGTTGGACGAACATTCCGCCACGGGCAAAGAGTGGAAAAAGTCGGGCAAAGAATTGGAAACGAGATTTAGTGGAAGCTTCATTGGCAACTTCCAAAGAATTGCTGAGTATGATTTATTTGGCGAAATAAAAGTGGACAGGAAAGCCAAAGAGGTCAAGCAAATCCAAACCAAAGCCGAGAAAATAATGCTGGAATTATGCAAAAGGTAGCCATTTATGCCCGCATCAGTACGAGTGATAAGGGGCAAGACCTCGATACTCAACTCCTCCCCTTGCGAGAATATGTAGAGCGGAGAGGTTGGCAGATTTACGAGATTTATACCGACCAGATTAGCGGAAGCAAGGAGAGCCGACCCAGCCTTGATGAGCTGATGAAAGAAGCTCACAAGAAAAAGTTTGATTGCGTGTTGGTGTTTCGGTTCGATAGATTCGCCCGCTCAACCAAACACCTCATCACCGCCCTAGAGACATTTTCTAGCTTGGGAATTGATTTCATTAGTTATCAAGAAGCAGTGGACACCACTACACCCGCAGGGAAAATGATGTTCACATTGATTTCGGCTTTTGCAGAGTTCGAGCGTTCAATTATTCAAGAACGAGTGCGGGCAGGAATTGCGAAAGCTAGAATGAAAGGTAAGCGGATTGGCAGACCGAGAGTTGAGGTTGATGTCAAGGAGGTGCGGAGGTTGAGAAAGGAGGGGTTGAGTATTAGGGGGATTGCGGAAAGGGTTGGGGTAAGTAAGAGCCTAATAGCTAGCATAATTTAATTTTCTTCAGATAAATTTACATATTCAGAAGTTTTTCCCAATAAAAATTCCGTTGCAGAATCAAAAACCTTGCATTTCTCAATTTTACTATTCTTAGGTGAAGTGATTATTATTCTCACATTTTTATCCAACTTTTCCTTAAGTACACTACCTATTAGGCTTCTAATATTATTAGGGTAATCTTCCCACGGAGTATCTTCTTTAATGGCAGACATTTCTTCTATGAATTTATTATCTTTTACATTAATAGGGAGACTTATCTTTTTTTCTTCTAATTTTTTCTTAAACAAATCTCTAGCCTCCTTCCATCTATCTCCAAGTGCATAAAATCTATTTCCTGGAATAACTTTATTTAGAACATCAACCATTTGTTGAGGGCTTACCGTTTCTCCTCCAATTTTATCTAGTTGAATCTGTATCCTAAAGATAATTATCATCATATCCAAAGGCAGAGTTTTATTAACCATCATATTTCTTATCTCCTGAACTACTATCGCATCGCCCTCTTCCTTTTTGAGTACAACACAATAAGGGTCGTATATTTTATCCTCACTACCGTTGCACGATACTCCCATAGAATTTTCACCCTGTTTAACCTTTTCAAGACCACTGAGAGCATTTTTGAAAGCTCTAATAATTGGATGCGGGTTGTAATCGGGATTTTTCTTGTACTGACGAATCACATAGTCAAGAAAAATTTTCATACCATCATCTAAAAAATTAATTTCAATCTTGTTCATATGACTTTATTAATAAATTTATAAAATTGCCCCTTTTATTTTTTGCGATAGTTTGCAAATCCATTGTTTTTTCAAGTGACTTATCAATATCCCTGACCATACTGGCAAAGGACACTGCATTGCCTATACCAGGAATAACCCCCAATAAATTTACCGCAGTTGTTATGGGAATATCTCTTTCAAGAATCTTTGATACTTCTTTTTCTATAGAAGATATTTCGGCTTTTTGTTTCTCAAATGCTTCTTTAAAATTTGTTTCGATTTGGGAAGAAATTTTTATTAATTCAGAATCATTTTTCGCTTTTAAATCGGTAATACCGTTTCTCATCATCATTCGCATATAATCTAATCTCCCCTCTTCTCTTAATCTACCCAATGCTTTTATGGGAATTTTAGAAATCCAATCAAATTTTTCTTTCTGTAAAGCCGTAGCAATAGAACTATCCATACCAGTATAGCCATATTCATAACCAAAGAAGAACCAAGGTACTTCAAAATCATAAATTGGTTCAGCTAAGAGTTTCTCACAAAACAGATTGTGTTCTTTTGTTCTAATGAATTGTGAAAAAATATATGTAACAAAACCGCAAGCAGCCGAATTATCATCAATAGTGAGAAGTTTTGAGACTTCATTAAAGTCAGAGAAGAAAGAAAGAAAATTATTTTTTTCTTTAAAAAAATATGGGAGAGGTGAATCTTTTATTATATCAAATATTTCTTCTATAGATTTGCCTTTCAGATAATGAATTGCATCTTCATCAGAGGCAATTCCCTTTTGACCCGTAATTTTTTCAAAATAATCAATAAAATCTTTCCTTCCCTTATCTAATAAAGTTTTTTTAGTTTCTGGATTAACCAAATTCAAACTAATTGGAAGAATAAAAATAATATCGTTTTCGGCTTCAGAAAGTATTAAATCTTTTAGCTTCCAAAGATTGAAAATATAGCTAACAAGTTTGTTTAAATAATATTTTGAATCGGAAATAACTTCATTTTGCATTGAAGTGACAATAAAAGCTGGGTCGGCAATTATAATTGAATCAACATACAAACAGCTTTTTTTAACAAAATTTTCCAATATAACTGGAGAAATATTTCCCGAATAAAGACATTTCAATGTATTTTGAGCACTTATGTAATCAAAAATTGTATTTGCGTGTTCGGCCCAAAACTTCTCTATTTCAAAAGAAAAATCATCTATCGCATCTAAAATTAAATCGGATATCAGTGGATAGCTAGCCATTTGTATTCCTAGGTCTATATGAGAGTCCTCCTCTTCTCCTAAGTGGTGCTTGATGCTACCAAAAAAATCATCTATTAATTCAAAATATTCAGCATAGATTTTACGAACAGTTTCTCGGGTAATGATTTTATTGTCGTTCATATCTGGACTCTAGCAATTCTGTGAGATTAATACAAATAGCTTATTAAGATAATTTTAAGCATAATTAACTGGATTAATTAGAATATTAATAATACGCAATATTTGTGCTATTCTGTGAATGCATTTAAACATCACCAATATGAAACTCTCCAGACTCAAAAAGATTGACCTTAGAAAAGCGTGGGCACACGAAGCCCTAGACTTTACGAATTGGCTTGCTCAGCCCGAGAATTTAGAATTACTAAGCGAAGAGATTGGAGTGGAAATGCAACTCATACAGACCGAAGCTAGTGTGGGCAATTTCAATGTAGATGTTTTGGCAGAAGAAGAAAATACAGGTCGTAAGATTATTATTGAAAATCAGCTGGAAACTACTGACCACGACCATTTAGGTAAGATTATCACTTACGCTTCTGGCTATGATGCAGAAATTATTATTTGGATTGTAAAAGATGTGCGAGAAGAGCACAAACAAGCGATTGATTGGCTCAATGAACATACTGATGCCAAGATAAATTTCTTTGCTATCAAGATGGAGCTTTGGCAAATTGGTGATTCTTCTGTTGCTCCGAAATTCCAAACCATTTCCGAACCGAACGAGTGGGCAAAGGTGATTAAAATGACTAATCAAGGACAAAGTCTTAGTGATACCAAACAGTTGCAACTCAAGTTTTGGAATAGCTTTAATGACTATGCCGACAAGATTAAGACCGCATTTCGCACTCGCAAGGCTCTACCTCAACACTGGTATAATATCAGTGTTGGCTCAAGCGAGGCTCATATTGCAATGACCGCAAATAGTCGCAGTGAAGAAATTGCGTGTGAGTTCTACATTAAGGAATCAAAGGAATTATTCGAAGCTTTGTTTGAGCAGAAAGACGAAATAGAAAAAGGAGTCGGGGCAAAATTGGAGTGGATGTATTTGGAAGGAAGGAGGGCTAGTCGCATAAAATTAACTCGCAATGGAGATATTTCTGATGAAAATAAATGGGAAGAGTATTTTGAATGGCTAGTTGAAAAGGTTGGAGTGTTCCACAAGGTATTTGGTTCTATGTTGAAGAAATTAAACTAATGACAGGCATATGTTAGATTCTTGGGTTCTCTAATAGTGGCAAAATATCACTGCTTATGAATTGATTGAATTTTGGGTAATCCCCAAAGTCTCCTAGATTCCTATTATTGCTATCACAAAAATATTCTTCGAATAGTTCCAAGAAGTCTGTTCGAATATTTTGATTATTAGATTGTATTTCTGATAAAAATTTTTGTCTAGTTATGTAGGTTAAACAGTCGCATAACTGCAATCCATCAAAGCATTTTGAGTTAGCAAAAGAAAAAAGCAAATTAATATTGCGGTTGCTGTGGCGACGTAATGTTTTTAACATTCTTGGCTCATATGTATTTTCCAAATCGTTTAATCTTCCTATTGAAATTTCTTCAGAATCTTCTTGTTGGAATATCAGCCCAGAATTAGCAGAACGCCTATCCATTATGGCTATAACGGTATTGATATCACTGAATAGTGTTTGCATTGAAGTACCCACAGATTTCATTTTATTACTCAATCCAAAAAATATTTGATGAGCAAAATAATCGTGAGGTGTGGCAAAATTAGATTCCCACTCTGTAGATTTTTCAAAAATGTAAGAATGAAAATAAACACCGTCATCGGACATAAAAGCATCTAACCATTTTCTAAGTAAATCCCATTTTCTGCTATCGCTTCTATTAAACTCGCAAGAATGCAGAGTATCCCAAGTTCTTGCTAACTGATGTGCTTCTTTAATCGTTTTTAGAAAATCAAATTCACGACCATCAGACCTAGTAATCAATTGACCTATAATCCAATAATGCCTGCTATTGTGTATAACTTCTGATTCATCTATCCAAACAGTTATAGCGGTCATATTTAATTTTTAGGTGGAAATGGGTCTTTACCATATGTATTTCTTTCTCTAATCTTTCCATTTTTGCCGTGTACCAGTAGTTCTGATTTTTGGTTTTTCGCCACTTCTCTAGCTTTATCTATCGCTTCCTGTTGGGTTTTGTGTACTGATGAGATTTTACTTGCACCAGCTTTTTTTACAGCCCAGCCAGAACTATGTTTAACAACGTGTTGATTACTCATATTTGTTTATTTAATAATTAAGCTATTTTTATTATATTCTTTTCGGATTGTCCTTTAAACCCGTTTATTTTTTTGTTTAAAATAGCCACAAAATAAAAGATTCATTTCTAGAAAACTTTTGTCCATTAAACAAATCTTTTATGGACAATGTTATATCAATTAAACTTGATATATTTTTTCTTTAGGATAATATCAATACAAATAAAATCATAAACATGCCAGTAGAAATAGGTTTGGATAGAATGCTAAAGAAGAGGGAAAAAACTCTCTATCGTTTATGTAAAGATACGGGGCTTTCTTATCAGCAGGGTTTTGCTATTCTCAAAAAACAAACTACCAGAATTGATTTTCAAACCATAGAAACAATTTGTGATTATTTGGATTGCGACACTTCGGAGCTTATTTGGATAGAAAAAAAGACAGGAAGGCTAGAAGACATTATGAAGTCTTTTCCAGAAACTAATTATTCAAAACGAACAAGTTCTCCAAATCAAAGCAAAAAGGCAAAACCGTTTCTACAATGGGTTGGAGGAAAAAGAGAGATGATTCCCCAATATGCCAAATATTTCCCAAAAAATTATAAGAATTATTACGAACCATTTTTGGGCGGCGGAGCTATGTTCTTTGAACTAGAGCCACAAAACGCCTTTCTGAATGATAATAATCCAGAGTTAATAAAAACATACGAAGGCGTTAGGGATAATCCCTATAAAGTTATTTCCTTGCTCCGTGAGCTAAAGAGTCATCATTCAAGTGAACTCTATATGAAAATTAGAAGCTTTGACAGAGAGTGTAATATTTTTGAAGAATTGGAGCCTTATGAAATTGCGGCTCGTATGATTTATCTGAATCAAACTTGCTTCAATGGTGTGTATCGAGTGAATCAAAAAGGTCAATTCAATGTCCCTATTGGCAGTTCGCTAGATAGATTAATTTGTGATGAGGCTACCATTCAGAAAGCTAGTGCTGTTTTGAAAAAAGCAAAAATTGAGTCTAGAGACTTTTTTGATTCGCTTTCTAATACTCAAAGGGGCGATTTTGTTTATCTCGACCCTCCTTATTTTCCAATTTCCGATTATTCTGATTTTACGAGATATACTAAGGAAAAGTTTTATAAAGAAGACCAAGAAAGATTGCGAGACAAAATAGATGAGCTTAGTAAGAAAGGTGTTTATGTAATGCTCTCCAATTCTAATTGTGAATTTATTAAAGATTTGTATAAAAATTATAAAATCATTGAAGTTCAATCTAGTCGGTCGCTGAATTGCAAGAAAGAAAAGAGGGGCAAAGTTTCCGAATTACTAGTTATCAATTATTAATGCGATTCATAGGCAATAAAGAAAAATTACTGGAGAATATTTATCAGGTAGTTTTGTCTACTGGAATTACTGAGGGTAGTTTTTTTGATTTCTTCTCGGGGACATCGAATGTCGGAAGATACTTCAAAGAAAAGGGGTTTTCTGTGCAATCTTCTGATTTATTATTCTTCTCCTATGTTTTACAAAGAGCGTACATTCAAAATAACAAAGAGCCACAATTTGAAAAAATAACATCTTTGTCGGAAGTGCAAAAAATACAAAAAGCCTTGTTTCAAACACCTTTAGAGCAAGTGCTATCTTTTTTGAACAATCTTGATGGGGTTGATTGTTTTATTTATGAAAACTACACAGAGGAAGGAACGGCAGGGAAAGAGTTTATTCGTAAATTCTTTATCGGAGAAAACGGGAAAAAGATAGACGCAATTAGGCAGAAAATTGAGGAATGGTTCACGAAAAAAATGATAACCGAAGATGAATATTATATTTTACTTGCCTGCCTCATTGAGAGTGTGCCATTTTATGCCAATATTTCGGGGGTTTATGCAGCTTTTTTGAAAAATTATGACCCAAGGGCGCTTAAACCTTTTGAGATTCGTCCTATCAAGATTTATCCAAGTAAGCACGAGCACAAAGTTTACAATAAAAATAGCGTTGAGCTCATTGAAGAAATTGATGTCGATATTTTGTATCTCGACCCACCATATAATGCTCGGCAGTACGCTCCGAATTATCATTTACTTGAAACGATAGCTAAATATGATAATCCGAAAATCAAAGGAATAACTGGTATGCGTGATTATAAAGAACAGAAATCTGATTTTTGTAATGCGAAATTGGGAATAGAAAAACTAGAAGAAATTGCCAAAAAAGCCAAGTATCAATATTTGCTATTGAGCTACAATTCAGAAGGAATTATGCCTCAAGGTGAGATAATGAGAGTCTTGAGTAAATTTGGTAATGTTGAACTAAAAGAAATAGACTACTTGAGATTCAAAAGTAATAGCAATGGGGATAGTGCCCACAAAAAATATATACAGGAGCAAATTTATTTATTGCACCGAAAGTAGTTTCTTGCAAGCTTCCTTGAAAATTGCAGGAGTATTTTTACTAAAAATAACTTCTCCGTTCGTATTGAGAAGCAATCCAATTTCTGATTCTGAAACACTTTTCTCTTCTCCGCCAAAAAGAATCAATGTTCTTTCGATTGTAGCATCAGGATAATATTCACTGACGAAATGCTCCTCAAAGAAATCAAAGTTATTTAGCTCTCGAAGCCCTTGTGCTTTATTGACAGATTTTTTCCCTTCGCCATTAATTACGATGTTGCGTTTTTTATCAAAAATTACAATATCAGGGATATAAATAATATAAGTCCTATCACCGTCTTTGTATTTTTGTTTATCACTATACTTGGGTATGACAACAGGCTGATTATCTGCGGTCATAAAATATCCTCTCTCGCAACCTCCGTGGTTTTCATAAATAGCAACCCCATCGGCAAATTCTTCACACAAAATACTCGTAAAGATGGTGCCTATTTTTTCTTGTGAGCTTTCTGGTTTCCAATAAAACTCATTTAACTCAGAATCTAACACATACAGTCCTTCAAGTTTTATGCCAATTTGATTTGCAATAGAAATAAATTTATTAGTTCGACCAACGCTTTGCTGATTTGGTAGAGCGTGTTTGGTAATAACAATGTCTTTTTGCCACCCAAGTTTTCTAAGACACGCTGAAATGATTGTTGTCATACCAATGTTGGGGTCGTGCGATAATCTACCCGCCTTTTCTAGCTTTGCGGAAATTGTAATCTTGTCTTTGAACTTCGTAATCTCTACTGGAACATTACCTTTAGGTGGTTTTCTCATCTGCCCCTTTTCCTTTATCAATTCTTCTATACTTGCAAACGGCTTGAAAATATTTTTATCAAGTCTCTTGCCCATTATCTCAACGCCAAGAGTCATTAACATTCTAGTACCAAAAATATAGGTTGCAGTTGGATTTTCTTTTTGTTCAACCTTTAGATTATAAAGCATAATCTTCGGAACATCTGGATAAAAGAAATCAGCATAAACAAACTTAGAACATCTTTGATAAACACCAGTGTTTCGACTTTCTTTGTCGTCCGTCTTAGTCTCTTCTATTAGATATAATGGCTTGTCTTCATTTTCAGGCGTTGCTTCTTGATAAAAAAGCATATAGTCAACAAAGCTGGAATTTCCGCTTACTGTTTTGATATAAACCTTTGCAAATTTATCGGAATCAATTCCTCGTGCCTCATAAAGAAAAGTAAATTTGCCATCTTTCATAATCGGCACTATATGTATTTTTTCAGAAAATGAGGCTTTGTAGCCGTTATCATCAAGAAATTTTTGAATGATAATTCTGATGACATCAGTCTTTGGTCTTTCCTCTGTATAGAGCCAGATATTTTTCATAGATAATTTTACTTCTTCTGATTTTATAATACTTGATAACGATGGTTTCTCAAGTAAAATAAAATTATCGGACTTAAGATTTATCTTGTCAAATATGAGATTGCCATTATCCCAACTAAAAAACAGCTTGAAGCGTTTTGTGATTGAAATAGAGCAAGCGGGAGAAGAAAGTGATTTTTCGCAGGAGCTTAAGATGAGCGAGAAGATGTTTTTTGATGTTGATAAATCCCAAAGAGAATATCTCGTGGCGGATAATGTTTTTGATTTTTTGAGACAGGCTAGGTACATCAAAGACTATGCCTTATCGCAAAATGGTGATGAGTGGAGTGCGGTATTGATTGAGCCACATTATCCTAGAATAAGCGACCTCTCCCCTATTCTTTTGAGCGAAAATAGTTCTATGCAAAATGACCTGATAGCTTTTTTGGATAAGCGGGAGAGAGGGCAAAGTAAAATCAAGAAGCAGGAAACGCTAGCCATAGTTTTTAATTTAGAATTTGAGGATATTCAGATAGATACCAAGAATCTGGTTTTTAGGGTGAACAAGAAAAAGGTCGATACCACTGGCAATGCGAGAGACAAGACGAAGAAGGGGCTGGCGACTCTCTGGTGTATGATTGAGAAACAAGAGAACGGGCAGGGATTCAACAGCAGAGATGGTTTGGGTCGGGCTATTTTTGATAAACTCAAACAATCTGGCTTACTGGAGAAGATTCGCAAGCCGAAGAGCTTTATTACCTATGCAACCGATTCTATTTCTTTTGCGAGGAGGATTCTCAAAGCTCACAAATCGGTTTGTGGAATTAGGCGAGAAGAACTGAAAATATCGGTGAGTAAGGCGGTCAGAGACTAGGTGTATTAACCGTCAAACATTTTCTGCACTTTTTTTGAAGGGTGATTTTTTGTTTTTTATAAATGATTTTTTGGTATTTCGTTTTTGGTGAGTGAGTTGATTTTTATTTCTCACCTAGGTCGGTGAATACGAAGAGGGCGTTATTTAATAATGCCATAAAATGAAATCACAAAAATTAGCTGATATCAAAGAAATGAGAAAGAGTATAAATGAGAAGCTGAAGGGCAGAAAAGTTGACCCACGATTAGTTGAGACTACGGGTAAGACTATTTACAATCTATTGAAAGCCTTTTCCGAAGTAAGATAATTAGCTCTTTGAAAACTTGATAGGTTCAAATAAAAAAGTTATATTAATTATAGCTAAAATTTATTTGAACATACTTTCAAAATGGCTAAGAAAAAAACAGAAGATGTGTTGATTATCGCTGATGATGAGGTTGTTGAGTATGTGATTTATTGTCGCAAGTCTAATGACGAAAGCTCGAATAAGCAGGTTGAAAGTATCCCCCGCCAGATTGATATTTGTGTGAAGTATGCCGAAGCTAATAATCTGCTAATCAAAAAGAAGCCGAAGAATTTTCCATTTGAGAAACCAAACGAGATTGCCAAGGAAGATAGTAATTCCGATTTGAACGATAGGAAGATTTTTCAGGAAACTCGTGATTTGTATATTATCAAGGAGCAAGGTAGTGCTAAGAAACCACACGAAAGACCGAAGTGGAATAAGCTGATTGAGATGATTGGGGCAGGAAAGATAAGAGGTGTTTTGAGTTATTCTCCCGACAGACAGGCTCGTAATATGGTTGATGGTGGCGAGATAATGAACTTTGCCGATGAGGGTATTGTGGACTTGAAATACACGAATTTCTATTTTGAACCAACAGCATCGGGAAAGATGATGTTGGGTATTTGGTTTGTCTTTTCCAAGCAGTATTCAGATAAGTTAGCCGAAGATGTGATAAGCGGAAATCGGCGTAAACTTGAGAAACTAGAGACGCTCGGACAAATTAAGCACGGTTATAGGCGTGGCAAAGATAAGAAATGGGAGCCAGATGGTGAAAGATTTGAATTGATGAGACGGGCTTTTCAATATCGCATTGTTGAGAAGTGGAGTAATGAGAAGATAGTAAATTGGCTAAACAAAAATGGTTATTATCGCTTGATTAAAAAGAGTGAAACCAAGCTTCCGATGACCAAGAGTACATTGAACAGAGTTTGGACAGACCCGTTTTATTATGGGGTTTGGATTCGCAATAATGAAACGATTGACCTCAGAACGGAAGAGAACAGTTCTTATGTCCCGATGATAACTTATGCTGAACACGAGATACTTTGTGATAGATATAAGAATCAACACCAGACACTTAACAAGGTTAATAAAAATGACGATTTGGCTTCACTTCGTATGGTGGATAATGATTTTGTCATATACGAAGATGAACACGGCAGAAAAATGAATTTTACGCTGGCTCTACCGAACAAAAAGAATAGACACTACCCTGAACTACTAGAATTAAGGAAAACAAAGCCAGAGGCAGAATATGGCGATTTTGTTAAACCAGAGAGAATCAATCTGAGATGCGAGAAGATTAAAATGGGTATTTCTATGCGAGATGTTTATGATTTGATTTACGATAAGATTAGTCAGATTCGCATTACGGAAGATGATTATTTCGCTTATTTGGAATACGCCAAAGATAAGATTGAGGTTGAATTTATGCAGATTGATGAAGATAGACGAAGATATCAACTCAGAATTAACGAGAAGCGTTCGGAGAAAAATAAATATGTTGAGAATAACTTGCTCAATCTAGGGAATATGGACGATGCGGAGAAAAGGATTTATGAAGACCGCAAAAAAGAACTGGTGAGCGATATTGAATTCTACGAAGAAGAGATTAAGAACTTGAACTCAAAGGAAGAACTGCTGATTTTCGATATTGAAACCGTAGCGAAATTTATGAAGGACGCTGGCAGGTACTTCGCTTGTGCAAGTTATGTTCAAAGAAGAAGTATCATTAAAATTCTGTTTTTGAACATAGTTGTAGATAAGAAAAAACGGCTCAAACTAGCCGTTAATCCTGATGCTGAAGGACTATTCGTCCAAGTTGGTGGGCCCACTTGGATTTGAACCAAGGACCAACAGATTATGAGTCCGCTGTGGTATGTTAGATTGAGGGTCAAGACCCTCAAACTCCCCGACTCGTCTGCGTAATTCGCGATACATGCTCGCGAATTACTCGACTCGCGTTCGCTTCGCTCAAATAGAGCAGCGGACAAACTCATTCTGCTCGTTTTGAATCAAAACCACAAGACAAAACATTCACCCTACGGGTGAATAACTTGTCTTGGTGGGCCCACTTGGATTTGAACCAAGGACCAACAGATTATGAGTCCGCTGCTCTAACCAACTGAGCTATGGGCCCGAATTTACTTTCAAATTATAAACCAAAAAAACTAAACATCAATTATTTTCTCGCTATTTTCGTTTTCCGAAATTGGCTTACGGCGAATCACCGACCAAGCTTCGGTGGGGATTCCACGGAGGCTCCAAAGTAGAACCAGATAAGTCAAGCCGCCAAGAGGGAGCGTGAACTTGAGAGAATAATCACGAATAAGATAGAGCAGAACAAACATGCCGGTACTGGCGAGCAAAATTTTGAGCGTGGCGGAAATCGAAATTCGGAAACGCAGGCGTTGGTGGACGGCACGCATACTAAGAGCCAATACCAGAATTTCCGAAAACAAAGTAGTTGCGGCCGCACCCAGAAAACCCCACGTGGTGATAGCAAAGAGATTTGTGCAGACATTGAAGGTTAGGCAAATTGCGTTAATTTTGAGCAGTTCGTTTTGGCGTTTTTGAGCAATGAGAGCGAAACCAAAAACCGAATTCAAAAAAATAAAAATCATGGACAAGAGCAAGATGTTCAAAGCGATATGCGAATAAGCAAAATAACCCTCGGTCGGATTCTGGACGATGATAGCGATGATTTGCGGAGAGAGCGCCAGCCCACCGAAAAAAATCGGTGCGGAGACCGCAAGCAAAAATCTCCAACAATAATCGACGATTTTTTTGCTGAGGGTTTCGTTGGCGAGAGAAGCGGTTAGGAGTGGCAAGACCGCGTTGAGAAAATAAATCGGGATGATATTGAGAATCTCGATAATTTTGAAAGAGACATCGTACGCACCAACTTCCGCTGAGCCGTCTTTGCGGAGTGGCAGGATCATCAAGCTGTCGATTTGATAATAAAAAGTATTGAGAATCAGAGCCAAACCATAAGGTAAAGCTTTGCGCAGGTTTTCCTTCCAAAAACCGAAATCAAAGCGCGGGGTGATGTCGAGCAATTTGCGCGCATACCACCAAGTAATCGCAAAAAGTGCGAAGTTGCCGAGTATTCCCGCGATAAAAAACCAGTGAAAATTATTCACCCAGAAGTCGTCGATTGAGTTTGTGCCAAGTTTGGTTAGCGCCCAGATAGTGATGATGGCCATAATCGCTTTTGCCACTACGGTAGCGACAGTTGGCCAGAACATTTTATAATAAACTTGGAAAACACTGGTCAGCGTGGTTGCCATCATAGTAAAGACGACTGAAGCGCCTGCGAGCCAGATACCGAGCTGGATTGTGTGAGTGAATTTCGAATCAAAATAGCCTGCCAACATACCCGCCAGTCCCGCGATAATCATGACCACTACAACCAAAATCGTGCGAATGGAAAAAATATTGCCAATGATTTTGCTTTGTTCGTTTTTGTATTCGGACATTTCACGGACGGCGATGGTGAAAAGTCCGAAGTCCGCGAAGATGGCGAAGAAGCCGAGAAAGCGGTAAACGAAGGCATATTCGCCATAGTAGGTATCCCCCAGTCCGGTCAGCGGTTTGGTGATGAATGCCAAAGCAATCACGGTGATGACAGCTTTACCGAGAATCTGGACGATGGTGTTGGAGAGGATTTTACGGGCGGTAGACATTGTCCATAAATTAAACGAAAAATCTCGATAAGTCTATATTTTTATTTTCAGAATGTGTAAAATGCTTATATGAGAAACACAAACGAGCCCCGCCGAACCATTATCGTAGATGTGGTAGACCCACAAACCGATCGCCGACAAGCTGAACGCAGTTTGGACGAGTTGCGCAGCCTCATCAGTACGCTGGGCGATATTTCCGTAGTCTCGGTTGTGCAAAAACGCAGTAAGCCGAGCGGAGTAACCTATGTTGGTACAGGCAAAGCGCAAGAAATTCTGAATTTGGCGAAGGAATTGAAAGTTGATCAGATTATTTTCAATGCGATACTTTCTCCTCTGCAAATCAAGCATTTACTCGATATTTTCCCGACGGGTTTTGAGGTTATGGATCGGGTTGAATTGATTCTCAAGATTTTTCGCAAACACGCACAAAGTGACGAATCGCGTTTGCAAATCGAATTGGCGGAGACGAAGTATCTTCTCCCGAGATTGCGCGACAAGAGTGGTGTGATGAGCCGTCTTGGTGGCGGTATTGGCACGCGCGGTCCAGGCGAACAAGAAAAAGAATTTGAAAAACGCATGCTCAAGAAAAAAATTGCGGACATCAAAGAACGGCTGGAGCTAGCGCAAAAAACCCACAATGCCCAGCGCGATAGTCGCAAGAAAAGTGGCAAAGCAATGGTGGCGATTGTTGGCTATACCAACGCCGGCAAATCTACTCTTTTCCAAGTTTTAACCAAGAAAGAAACCCTTATTGCAAATAAATTATTTGCGACGCTGGATACGCGTATTGCGCGTTGTTGGTTGCCCAGCGCCTCTCAGGAAGTCTTGCTTTCTGATACAATCGGTTTCATTTCCGACTTACCACCATTTTTGATTGATTCTTTCAAAACCACTCTTTCGGAAGCGCGGGAGGCTGATTTGCTTTTGCACATTATTGATTATGCCGATCGCGATTGGCGACTCAAGAAAAAAGTCGTCGAAGACACCTTGCGCGAGATTGGCGTTATTGGACGAGAAACTGTGAATGTTTACAACAAAATAGATCTCGTGAAGCGCAAAGCTCCGGTCGGCAAAAATAATATCGCTATTTCCGCAGAACAAAAAACCGGCCTCGAAGAACTCAAGACACTGGTGGCCGACAAGCTCGACCTGAAGCCGAAATGGTGATTGCTATTCTTCCGGTGGTGGCAGGATGACCAGCATGGCCAAGATTACCGTCGGTACCCAGAAGAGAGCACTTTTGATGACTCTCATTTGTTTTTGTTTTAGGAACTATTTATATTATACAATATTTACACAAAAAAGCAAATAACCTTGGTATCTACTGTGTTTTTCTAGCGTAGTCCGATTACGCTGGCGAATCTGCCGGTTTGACCATTCTCGGCACGATGAGAAAAATAACTGTCGGTATGGGTGGCAGTACAAATATTCAAGTTTACGAGATTATCAATGAGTCCCCCACTTGTAATCCACTGGCGCTCTGTAATCGCACCTAGATCAAGATAATTTTTCGCATCCAAAAATCCATGAAACTCCTTTGACAGAACTTCCTTGCCGTTTTGAAATTCGTATTTACAATGGCTGATGCATGGACCAACGGCACCAACCAGCTTGTTTGGGTTTGTACCAAATTTTTCTTGCATGAGCTTGATGGTTTTGCCAAGAATGTTTTTGGTTGCGCCTTTCCAGCCGGCATGAATTGCACCCACTACTTTATTTTCCGGATCATAGATAAGTATCGGTTGGCAATCGGCGGTTTGAACCATAATACCGATTTCTTTTTCAGCGCAAATGAGTGCGTCTGCCAGCGGGAGTTCACCTCTGGCGCTTTTGTCCACTATCAAAATATTGTCAGAGTGGTGTTGGTCGGCAGAAACCAAACTATCCAATCCGAGAGTGGTGCGGATGTGTTCACGATTTTCGCGGACATTGGCGTCGCTATCCCCTATTCCAAAACGCACATTGAGACTGCTGAACTCTTTGTCCGAAACACCACCTTCGCGACCAAAAAAACCATGCGTAATTTCCTTGAATTCAGATAGATTGGCCGAGGTAACAAAAAGAGGATCTTCCAAAATTTCGACCTGCTCTTTACCCAGTTCGTGCCAGATACTTTTTGCTCCATAACGCAAAATATGACCCAATCCGATTAGTGTGAAGACCGCGTCGCGCAGACGAATAATTAGGGCGATGGCGATGAAGCTGGCAGGATTATAACCAAACCATGGTGCAATCAGAGCTTGAATTCCCTCAAAAGCTCCCACGCCACCCGGAATCGGCATAACAAACGCCAAACCGGAAACTGCCATCATAATAAAAGCTTGTGTGATAGTGAGTTTAATATTAAAAAATCCCGCCACCAGCCAATATTCAAAAACCATAATTGAACAACTCAACAAAGAAATAAGCAAAGCGTAAATCAGGGTTTTGCGATCACCTTGGAAAAAAATAATAATATCATCTTCTATTTTGGCGATTTTGCGTTCGATATTATGTAGGCGTTGGAATTTTTGAAGTGGAAGTAGGCGCGCCATAGGTGCAAAAATCCCTTTGCCCACGATCAGCCGATAGAAGAAAAACAAAACAAAAATCAGAAGCAGGATTGCCAAAACACTCAGAAACAGCCGAAATTCCGCCGGTGCGAAATCCAATATCACTGCGGCGGATAAACCGAACACTCCGAATAAAACCAACACCATTAGTTCTATGTATTTATCGATCAAAACCGAGCTTGTGGCGTCGCGCAGACGCACCTTTTCGATTTCCTTAAGAAAAAAAATGCGAATCGGCTCGCCCCCCGCGCGTGCAACCGGCGTAATATAGCTCAAAGCATAACCGGCCATTTGATGAATCCAGAGCGCGCTGATGCGAACAGCGTGTCCGAGTTTCAAGAGAATAATACCCCAGCGCAAACTGCAAAAAGTGAAATTAATAATCGAAACAGTGAAAAACAAAGCCAGTTGCCAGGTCTTAACCAAGCTGACCTCCTGCCAAACTTCCGTGCTGTCAAAACCGGCAATAACCCAGTACAACATTGCCAGACCCAAAATGAGCATCACAATAAAACCGATAATTTTCCGTTTAGACATTAATTTTTCTTAAATAAATCAAGTGAAAGATTTGGATCGACGTCTCGAATATCAGGAACGAGATTGCACTTGTCCTGATAATACGCCACTGCGCCGATCATACAAGCGTTGTCAGTACAATAAAGAAATTTTTCCGGAAAACGAAAGGTAAATTTATTTGCGCATTTGATTTCGATTTTTTTACGCAAATAAGTATTGGCCGAGACCCCGCCGGCAATGTGAATTTCTTGCGCTTGATATTGTTCCCCCGCTCCGACTAATTTTGTAGCTAGAATCTCTGTGGCGGAATCTTGGAAACTGGCACTGCAATCACACACAAACTCCGCGTCTATTTTTTGGTGGCTTTCGACTTCACGCTTTACGGCTGACTTCAATCCCGAAAAAGAAAAATCAAAATTGCGTTTGTCCCAGCGGGTTTTGAGATTGGTTTCATTGACCCATGGATAAGGAAGTTTGACCGGATTTTGAGCAGGATTTTCGCAATATTTACTGGCGGAAGCTTGACGAGAAATCTCCGGACCGCCCGGATAACCGAGTCCGAGCAAGCGCGCCACCTTGTCAAAAGCCTCTCCTGCGGAATCGTCGCGCGTTTGTCCGATTATCTCAAAATCAAAATGATCGCGTAAGAGTACGAGCTGATTATGCCCTCCCGAAACCGTCAGAACCACAATGGGAAATTTTATTTCAGTCGGGTTTCGGTCGAGAAAATTAGCATAGATGTGTCCGAGAATATGATGAACGGGAATGAATTTTTTGTTGAGCAAATGCGCGATGGTTTTACCGGTGAGATAGCCGGTCAAAAGTGCCGGCAAAAGACCCGGGCCACTAGTAGCGGCGATGGCATCGATTTCTTCTATTTTTAGTCCGGCCTGAGCAAGCGCGTCCTCGATTACCGGCCAAATCTTGAGCGGGTGCTCGCGTGCGGCTACTTCCGGCACCACTCCGCCGGTTTGTTTGTGCAACTCAAGGCTGGAGGCGATACTGCTTCCCAGAACCATTTGTCCGTCTTCTACAACCGCGGCGGCGGTTTCATCACAAGATGTTTCGATGGCAAGAATTTTCATAAAATCATATTAGCAAAAAAAATCTGAGAGAGTAAGATATATTTGTTTTTAATTTTATTTTCATGAAAAAAATATTTCTCGTATTATTTTTGCTTTTTGTGCCGATATCGGCTCAGGCTGAGTCGCAGATTGGTTCGGTGGAGGCGACGATTACTTCTGTGAATTTCCGGCAGTGTACGGAAGCGGAAAAGTCTAATGATTTTCTCAAGGTTGGAGAGAGTGTGAAGTGCTATAATCTCCTCGCAAAACTGGATGAGACTGGTGAGGAGGTTGTGCTAAGTCATATCGTGCAGAGTCCTGCTGATCCGCAGGTGGAAAAAGGGATGAAGATCGTGCTCTACACGACCACGGATGAAAACGGAAAAGTGACTTACGCTGTTCGAGATTACAATCACATGAGCGGGATTTTTTGGACATTCGTAATTTTCATTATCGCGGTTTTGGCGGTCGGTCGTTGGCGCGGGATTCGCGCTTTGATTTCCTTGGGATTGTCTTTGGTCCTGATTTTTTATTTTCTCATGCCACTCTTGCTCCAGGGCTATACTCCGCTCTGGACGACTTTGATTTTTTCGATTGCAATTACGATTATTTCTCTGGTTATCATTAGTGGAATCAATCTCAAGAGTACGGTGATGATTCTGGCGACGAGTACTGGACTTCTGACTGCGACGGTTTTGGCGGTCTTGTTCGGTAATCTGGCGCAAGTGACCGGACTGAATACCGAGGAAATTCGTGGCTTGGTTTTCTTTTATCCCGATTTGAATTATCAAGGACTGCTCTTTGCGGGGATTATGCTCGGTTCTTTGGGGGCGGTGATGGACGTAGCGGTTAGTATCACTTCGGCACTTTACGAGATTGCACAAAATTCTCGTCGTCTGAATTTTCAGCAATACTTCCAAGCCGGTATGGGTGTGGGCAAAGACATTCTCGGCTCGATGGTCAATACGTTGATTTTCGCTTATGTGGGTAGTGCGTATGCCACGATTTTCACTTTCATGGCTCTTGGTGAATTGACCTTCTGGCAAATCATTAACTTGGGATTTATCTCTGAGGAGATCATGCGTAGTTTGGTTGGTTCGTTGGGGCTTTTGGCAACGATTCCGGCGAGTGCGTTCCTGGGTGCATGGCTATTTTCTGCTAACAAGCCTAAGAAATGAATTTGTAGACCGAGTTTTTTTTTGTTAGAATGCGTTTGATATTATTTGTTGCACAGAAAGCATGTCAAAAGAATTACCAAAAGCCTACGAAGCGAAAAATTACGAAGACAAGATTTATAAAGATTGGGAAAAAAACGAATGTTTTGTTGCAAAAATTGGGCACGGAAGCAATCCTTATACCATATCCATGCCTCCGCCAAATGCAACCGGCACTTTGCACCTTGGTCATGCGATGATGTTGGCCATCGAGGATGTGCTGACGCGCTTTCATCGTATGCACGGGGAAGATGCGTTTTGGCTTCCAGGTACAGATCATGCCGCCATTGCGACTGAAAATGTAGTAATCAAGCAACT
>Ga0265297_10004011_pt1 | contig 25020 bp, 18 predicted proteins | sample Munlanlwell13791_FD_192502 | JGI IMG/M metagenome (GOLD analysis project Ga0265297, IMG submission 192502) | Leachate microbial communities from a municipal landfill in Southern Ontario, Canada - Leachate well 137-91 | ecosystem: Engineered > Solid waste > Landfill > Unclassified | place... | reverse complement strand
CTGGATATACTTACATAAATAACCCGCGCAGCGAAAAATTTTTTCCGGTGATTAACAGGGCAAAGCTCAAACAGCAAGCTAATCTTTCATTGGATAAGGCGCCTCAGGCGTTGAATACCACCGACGAGCAAGGAGGGGTATTATACTGGAAGAATAAAGCCATAGAAAATCTTAAGCTTGAGGCATACTATATTTTCAAGAATGAAGAGGACGGGGGGGCCGGGTTGCAGGCCCAAAAAGGCAAGATCAATACTTTCGGATTCTTTACCAAATACGATCTTTCTTCCTGGACCGCAAGGGGCCAGTTCGCGTATCAAACGGGTAACTACGGTGAAAATGACCGGCAGGGATTCGGAGGTTACACGTTCCTGGATAAATGTTTTAAGGATGTTTGCTGGCTCCCCCAGGTGAGCATGGGTTATATTTATCTTTCCGGAGATGATCAAAAGACCGGCAAAAATGAGGCCTGGGACCCGTTGTTCTCCCGCTGGAACTGGGTTTCTGAATTGTACGTATTAAGCATAGGCACCGATACCGGTGTGCTCGGGTACTGGACAAATTTGGGCATATTAAGGGCAGAGTTATTATTAAAACCTACCGATAAAATGAAACTTTCTTTCTGGTATAACTACCTGCGCGCAAATGAACAGGCCTCCCGGAGCGCTATTTTGTCCGGTGAAGGCAAAGATAGAGGGCATCTGCCGCAAGCAAGGATAGATTATTTTTTTAATAAAACCGTTTCTGCTTATTTTCTTGCGGAGTACCTATTTGCCGGGGATTTCTACAGGAACAGGGACAACGCCGTATTTTTAAGGACGGAGCTGCAATTTAAGTTCTAAAAGTTTTACCGCGGGCTCCCTTAAGCAATTTTCTTGACCCTCCCGGCCGCCTGTTATATAATGTTTAAATCTTGTAGCAGCCAAAAGGGGATTTAGACATGGATGTCCAGAAAAAAAGAAATTTTATCCTTTTAGGCCACGCCCAATCAGGAAAAACAACCCTCTCGGAAAGCATTCTCTATTTTTGCAAGGCTACTACCCGCAAAGGGACAATCGCCGAAGGAACTACGGTCAGCGATTACAGCTTTGATGAAATAGAGAGAAAAAGCTCCATAAATTCCGGTTTCTTGTTCTGTGATTACAAAGACAACCGCATCCAGATCGTGGATACTCCGGGTTACGCGGATTTTCTGGGTGAAGTAATTTCAGGCTTACGGGCGGTAGACAGCGCGATCATCGTCGTGGACGCGTCAAGCGGCGTTGAGGTAGGCACCGAACGCGCATGGCAGTTTTTGGAAGAAGCTAACCTCCCCTGCCTGATCTTTATAAATAAAACGGACAAGGAAGGTATCGACCTGAACAAGGCGGCTCAGGATATTAAGGAAAGGCTCTCGAAAAAAGCGGTAGAAATAACTTCTTCCGACGCTCCGGAGCTGGTTGATATCGTCGCGGAAAGCGATGACAAGCTCCTTGAAAAATACCTCAGCGGAGAGAAGTTATCGCCTGAAGATTTGAGCCGGGGGCTGCGCCAGGCAGTGATAAAGCGGAATTTATTTCCGGTGATATCGGGATCGGCCCTGGACGAAAAAGGCATAGAGGGATTATTGAACGCGGTTATCGCTTATCTGCCCTCTCCGGTTGAAAGAAGCCGGGCCGAGGCGGCCGATCCGTCAAACCCTGAGAACAAAAAAGAAATTGCCTTAAAGGAAGACGCGCCTTTTTGCGCTTTTGTCTTCAAGAGCATATCCGATCCTTATGTCGGACAGTTAACCTGCCTTAGGGTCTTTTCCGGAAAACTTGCTTCAAATACCGGTTTTTATAACGTAAACAGAAAAACCAGGGAAAGGATCGGGCAGATCTATTTTCTGCAGGGCAAAGAGCAAAGGCCCATAGATATGGCTTCCTGCGGGGATATCATAGCTATCGCTAAACTCAAAGAAACCCTGACTTCCGATTCGCTTTGTGACGAAAAAAACCAGGCCTTGTTTCCGCCGGTTATTTTTCCCGAGCCTGCGATATCCGCTTCGGTCAAGCCTAAATCCCGCCAGGATGAGGAGAAAATTTCCGGCGCGCTGCATAAACTCGCTTCCGAAGACCCTACCTTTAAGGTAACGCATGACCCGCAAACCAAAGAATTGATCATTTCCGGTTTGGGCGACCTGCATTTAGCGGTCATGGTGCACCGGATGAAGAAAAGATTTAATGTAGAGGTGGAATTAGGCACCCCGAAAGTCTCTTACAAAGAGACCATTACCAAGAGTATTAAAGTGCAGGGTAAATTCAAGCGCCAATCCGGAGGACGGGGGCAATACGGCGACTGTTGGATAGAGGTAGAGCCCTTGGCCAGGGGAGGAGGGTTTGAGTTCGTTGACAAGATCTTCGGCGGCGCGATCCCGAGGAACTTCATCCCGTCCGTAGAAAAAGGAGTTACCCAGGCTTGTTTAGAAGGGGCGGTAGCGGGTTACCCGATAGTAGATATCAGGGTGCGCCTTGTTGACGGCTCATACCATGAAGTTGACTCCTCGGATATGGCCTTCCAGATCGCCGGTTCTATGGCCTTACGCAAAGCTGTCCAGGCGGCAGGCCCGGCCCTTTTAGAACCGGTCATGGACGTTGAGGTAGTCATACCCGAGGATTCTTTGGGCGGGATAACCGGAGACATAAATTCCCGCCGAGGGCGGATCATGGGTATGGAGGTTAAAGGTAAAAGCCAGGTACTAAAGGCGCAGGTCCCTCTTTCGGAGATGTTCACTTACGCAAATGACCTGCGCTCCATCACCGGAGGCAGGGGGATGTATACCATGCGTTTTTCGCATTATGAAGAAGTTCCCCACAAGATAGCCCAAAATATCATAAACCAATATCTAGCTACCAAAAAACAGGAAGAAGAACAGTGAAAATAGGCCTATTCGCCCTTCCCGGCCTGCCAGCCGGTAAGCAAAATATAAAGGACAGCCGCCTTGATGAGGTAGATAAATTCGTAAAGGCCAAAAAGAAAACCTATGTCCAGGCCGAAACCGGCAAGGAGGACGCCTGTTTAGAGGCGGACGCGATAATAGTCCATGAAGACTCGCGTGCTGATTTGATATTGAAAGACCTTGAATTCATAGAAACGCGCCTTTCCCGCGTGGAAAATGATATCGAAAAAGCCTTATTGAGTAAATTGAAGGCTGCCCTGGAAAAAGAGGAATTTATTTTCAGGCTCGAGCTGACTCAGGATGAAAGAAAGATGATGTCTGGCTATGGCTTGCTTACCAACAATCCGGTTATAGTCGCGGGAAAACAAGAGCTTGAAGATTTTAATAAATTATTATTGCGGGCGTTTAAAGAATCCGGCTTTATAAGTTTTTTTACAGCGGGAGAAAAAGAAACCCGCGCCTGGCCGATCCGTCAGGGAACTACCGCCTGGGAGGCGGCCGGAGCCATACACTCCGATATCCAGCGCGGCTTTATCCGCGCGGAGATCATCAGCCTCTCTGATTTTCTGCAGGCGGGAGGCGAGAGTCAGGCAAAACAGCAGGGCAAGCTCCGCCTGGAACAGAAAGATTATATAATGCAGGACGGAGATTTGGTTAATTTCAGGTTCAATAAATAATCCGTTTATTCCTAAATTTAAAATTCCCCCAATAAACTCAATGATAAAGATCCATTATCCACCCATCGTTTTATCGCATTTAATGGAGGTAATATATTATGGTCAAGATAAGGCGCGCGTTAATCAGCGTATCGGATAAAACAGGCATCCTTGATTTTGCGAAGGAATTGACCCGTTTTGGGGTCGAGATACTCTCTACCGGCGGGACGGCCAAGATCCTGCGGGATAACAACCTTCCGGTAAAAGAGGTATCGGAATATACGGGTTTTCCTGAGATGCTCGACGGCAGGGTGAAAACACTGCATCCTAAAATACACGGCGGGCTGCTCGCCCTAAGAGATAAACCGGAGCATATGCGGAGCCTAAAAGAGCATGATATCGGGCTCATAGATATGGTAGTGGTAAACCTTTATCCCTTCGAGAAGACTTCCCAAAAGCCTGGAGTTAAAATCGAGGAGGTTATTGAGAATATAGATATCGGCGGTCCGTCAATGCTGCGTTCCGCGGCGAAGAACCATAAATTTGTGGCGGTTATATGCAATCCCGCGAGTTATAACTCCGTTGTGGAGGAATTGGAAAAGAATAACGGGAGCTTGTCCGAAGATCTAATGCGTGAGCTGGCCATAGATGTTTTTAACCATACCAGCCGCTATGATAACGCGATCTATGGTTACTTAAGGAATTATTTCAAGCCGCAAAGCGGATCCCGCGGGTTACCCAGGGAATTAAATTTATTTTTTGAGAAGATCCAGGATCTGAGGTACGGTGAAAACCCCCATCAGAAGGCGGCTTTTTACAAAGAGAAAGGCAAAGACAAAGGCCTGATAAACCTCAAGCAGCTTCAGGGTAAAGAGCTTTCTTTCAACAATATCCTGGATTTAAACAGCGCCTGGGAATTGGCGCGGGAATTCAACGGTCCCGCTGCCGTAATCGTAAAGCACAATAATCCATGCGGAGCGGCGGAAGACAAAACTTTAGAGAAAGCCTTTCTGGCTGCGCATAAATGCGACCCGCTTTCGGCCTTCGGCGGGATAGTCGCGCTGAACCGCAGAGTGGACCTTAAGGCAGGCAAGGCGATCGCTAAAAGCGGGTTCCTGGAGTGCGTCATCGCTCCCGGTTTTGATAAAGCGGTTTTGGATCTGTTTAAAAATAAAAAGAACCTGCGTTTATTAGAGTTAAATGACACTGCCCCCATAGACGAGCCTGAGTTAAAGCGGGTAAGCGGCGGGCTCCTGGCCCAAGATAAGAATTTACAGACACTGGATCTGAGCAGCCTCAAAATAATCTCAAAAAAGAAACCCACAAAAAAAGAATTAGAAAGCCTGATCTTCGGATGGAAGGTAGCCAAGCATGTAAAATCCAACGCCATTGTCTTGACCCAGGGCACAAAGACCGTCGGTATAGGAGCGGGACAAATGTCCAGGGTCGATTCCGTAAAGATCGCCAGGTTCAAATCGGGAAAATTAAGCCGGAATTCCTCCCTTTCCTCCGACGCGTTCTTTCCGAAAGCGGACGCTATCATAGAAGCGGCCAAAGCCGGAGTTAAAGCCATAATCCAGCCCGGGGGTTCCATTTCCGACGACGAAATAATCAAGGCTTGCGATAAGCATAAGATCGCCATGGTCTTTACCGGGATCAGGCACTTCAAGCATTAGGTTTTAGGTTTCCCCCTAACACCTAACACCTGGCACCTGAAATGACCTACCCAGAAACACTCCAATATTTAGGATCCTTTATCAATTATGAAAAGTTCCCCGCTTATCCTTATAGGGAATCATTTAAATTAGAACGCGTCCAGAATTTCCTTTCAAGCGTAGGTAACCCCGAAAAGAGCTTGAAATGCCTGCATATCGCCGGCACGAAGGGCAAAGGCTCGACCTGCGCGTTCATCGCCTACATATTGAGAGAATCCGGGTATAAGGTAGGTCTATATACTTCGCCGCATTTATCGGATTTCCGGGAAAGGATCAGGGTATTGAGCGGCCGGGCAGGCGGAGCGGCCGTAAAGGATTTTGAGGGGATGATCGCGGAAAAAGAGCTGGCAGAGCTGACTAAGAGATTAAGGCCCGCTATTGATGAGTACAATAAAAATTCAACATACGGCCCTCTTTCTTTTTTTGAGGTCTATACCTCTTTGGCGTTCATTTATTTCAAAGAAAAAAAGGTTGATTTCGCCGTCCTCGAGACCGGTCTTGGAGGCAGGCTTGACGCGACAAATTCCGCCGGTTCTTTAGTCTCCGCGATAACCCCGGTAAGTTACGAGCACACCCAAAAATTAGGCAATACGCTCAGAGAGATCGCCATTGAGAAAGCAGGTATCATTAAAACCCCAAATTCGATCGTTATCAGCGCGCCGCAGGAAGAAGAGGCGGCGCGGGTTATCAGGGATAAATGCCGGCAAAAGGGCGCCAAATTGTACGAAGTAGGCAGGGATATAACTTATAAGGCGGTAAAAAGCGGTTTTCGCGTGGCGGGGTCATTAAAGAGTTACCCCGGCTTAAGGACGATACTATTGGGCAACCACCAGTTGATCAATGCCAGCGTAGCCATAGGGGTTATTGAGGCATTAGAAATGCAGGGCGTGGGTATCGAAGCCGGAGCGATAAAGCGGGGGCTTTATAATACGCTTTGGCCGGGAAGATGCGAGGTCCTATCGCGCGGGCCCTTGATCGTCCTTGACGGAGCGCAGAATACCGCTTCCATGAGGGCGCTGAGGGAAACAGTTAAAGAGAATTTTGTTTACAACAAGCTGTTCCTTGTCATGGGAATTTCAAGCGATAAAGACATAAAGGGGATATGTATCGAGGCTAAGGTTTTGGCGGATGAGGTTGTTTTAACAAAGGCGGATAACCCCCGCGCTGCAGACCCCCGGGACCTGGAAGAGAATTTTACAGGCAAAAAGACGCACATAACAGACAGCGTAAAAAAGGCAAAAGAACTTGTCTTACGGATCGCCGCGAGAAAAGACATGGTTTTGGTTTGCGGTTCTTTATTCGTTGTGGGAGAATTCAGGGATGATCAAATACGATACCAATGATACTATCGCGGCAGTCGCCACAGGCATGGGTGATTGCGGGATCGCCATTGTCAGGATAAGCGGCAAAGACGCTTTAACCGTAGCCGAAAAGGTCTTTGTTTCCAGGGACGGGGAAAAACCTTCGCGGTTCCGGACATATACGATACACTACGGCTGGATCGTTAAGGCCGGAGAAAAAGGGGTCATCGATGAAGTGATCTTGAGCGTTATGCGCGCCCCCCGCAGCTATACTAAAGAAGATGTCGTTGAGATAAATTGCCACGGGGGCATCATCGCCACGATGAGGGTCTTGGACCTGGTTTTGGATAACGGCTGCCGGATGGCAGCGCCCGGGGAATTCACAAAAAGGGCGTTTTTAAACGGAAGGATAGACCTGGCGCAGGCGGAAGCCGTCCTGGATATAATCCGGGCCAAGACAGATTCCGCATTAAGGCTCGGCGTCGAACAATTGGGCGGCGGCCTATCCAAAAAATTATCCCAGATCTCCGGGGAATTATTGGGGATCCTTTCTTTACTCGAAGCAGCCATTGATTTTCCTGAAGAGGGGATCGGCAGCGCTGAAAGCCGGAAGATCCCGGGGCGGCTGAGGGCGATAGACAAGGCGCTAAAGGAACTGCTGGAAAGCTCGCGGCGCGGAAAAATATTGCGGGAAGGAGTGCGCGCGGTGATTTGCGGTAAACCCAACGTCGGAAAGTCTTCGCTGTTGAACGCCCTCCTGAAGCAGGAGCGGTCAATAGTCACGCCGGTTGCCGGGACAACGCGGGACACGATAGAAGAGATCATAGACATAAAGGGTATTCCGGTAAGGATAGTGGATACGGCCGGAATAATCGAGCCGCGGGACCTTGTGGAAAAGAAAGCGGTGCAGCGTTCAAAAAAATACGTAACCTCGGCGGATTTGATAATCTTTCTGCTTGACGGATCCAAGCCGCTCAGCCGCCAGGATGTCGAGCTCGCGGAAAAAATGAAAGGCAAGAAAGTCATCGCGATCATAAATAAAATCGACCTGAAGCAGAAAATAAACCGGGATAGGGCGTGTAAGATCTTCAGCCGCGTGATCGAGATTTCAGCGAAGAAACTTATAAATATAAATGTACTTGAGTCGGCCATAGCGGATATGGTCTTCGGCGGGAAAATCGCGCAGAATGAGCCGGCGATGGTAAGCAGGCTCCGTCATATCGAGATACTCAAAGTTACGCAAAAAATCATTGCGCGATCGCTTGATTCGCTGGATAATAAATTTCCGGATGAGTTTGTGGCCCAGGATATCAAAGACGCCCTGGGGGGTTTAGACGGATTATTGGGGAAACGGTTTTCAGAAAGCCTGCTGGACAGGATATTCTCGGATTTTTGCATAGGTAAGTAACATCGGAGGCGGGATGGACAAGAAAAAGATCGAAAGGGCGGTCAGGGAGATATTAGAAGCCATCGGAGAAGACCCAAAAAGAAAAGACCTTCAGGATACTCCTCGAAGATTCGCTGAAATGTATGAAGAGATCTTCTCCGGGATGAAGCTGGACCCCAGGAAAGAACTCGAGGTCGTCCTCGACCAGAAACACGAGGAAATAATCTTGCTCAAGAATATACCCTTATATTCCTGCTGCGAGCACCACCTTATCCCGTTCTTAGGCAAAGCCCATATCGCTTACATACCCAAAGGCGGGCGGGTAACTGGATTAAGCAAGCTGGTGCGAGTCGTCGACATATTAGCCAAGCGCCCGCAGGTTCAGGAGCGGCTTACTACGCAGATCGCCGAGATCATTATGTCAAAATTAAAGCCTCAAGGATGCATGGTAATCATCGAAGCCGAACATATGTGCATGTCCATGCGCGGGATCAAAAAACCCGGCACATTAACGGTCACTTCCGCCGTAAGGGGCGTATTCAAACAGAACGAAAAAACGCGCGCGGAGTGCCTGGCGCTGATAAAGCCATAATAATGATCACCCGCAATGAACAAAGGATAAGGGCATTCTTGTTTTATTCCAGTGTGGCTATTTTTATCACGGGGCTGCCCTTGATCTTATCCTTTGCCCTGGGGTATAAATTCGACCGGCGGGCATTTAAGTTCACCAGGACGGGGCTGCTGGTTTTGAAAACCCAGCCTCCAGGAGCCAATATCTTTCTGAATGAGACTTTATTCCCGGCAAAGACCCCGGCCACAGTAACGGAGCTTCTCCCTGGAAACTACACCGTGCGGCTTGAATTAGAAGGCCATTACCCATGGATAAACCAGGCCGGTATAAGCGCGGGCAAAGTAACGTTTCTGGAAAAGATCATCCTTTTTCCTTTGAGGCCCGATATTAAACAAATAAACAGCGAAACGCTCTCTACTTTTTGGGCGGACGAGGAAAGGGGGGCGATCTATTATGTCAACCCCGAGGACGGAGGTATATATAAACCCGATTCAGAGGGGCGCAGGTCCGAACGGGTCGCTGAGTCAGTGCCTTTGGATCCTCCCGCGGATAAATGGAAGATATCCCCGGACAGGGAAATAGTCCTATATTTCAATTCCCGGAAGATCGGGATAACCAATATTTCCCAGCAGCATAAGCTCTTCTGCAGGCTGCCTTTTGTCATCGATTACCCCTATAAACCGATAATTGACGCGTATTGGCATTCTGACAGTTACCACTTAATAATAATCGGCCTTAGGAATATCGCGGTCATGGAAGCGGACTCCCGGAGCGAACCGGTAATATTGTTAAGCCTGGCTAAAAAAAATACCCCTTCTTTTTACGATACCCGCACCGATACGCTTTATTTCTTGGACACGCAAAGGGCCGAAGACGGCAACCTTTACGATAATCTTTATAAATTGGATCTAAACGCCAAGCTCTCTCCGTTCCAAGAATTGATGAGGTTAAGGCAGTCCGATGAAAAACGGGAACGCGAAGACTAAAAGATACCTCGAAATTATCCCGGCCTGCATCTCCTGGGGCATACTTATTTTTTTGGCTTGCCTCTCGATATTCAGGCCCATACTCAGCGCGATCCTGATCATTATTTTTGAGTTCTATTGGAATATCCGCACGATCTATCTTACCACGCTTCTGGTCCTGGCTTATAAGAAACTGTCGAATGAGAAAAATCGCGATTGGTTATCGGATTGTGTTGGCCTGGCTCCGAAAAAAGATTGGGCAAAGGTTTACCATTTGATTATTTTCCCTGTGTATAAGGAGGGGCTCAAGATACTGCGGCCTTCCTTGAAATCGCTCGCGGATTGCCAATATCCCAAAGAGAAGATGATCGTGGTGATGGCTTTCGAAGAGCGCAGCTCCGACTCGCGCTCTAACGCGGCCATTCTGGAAGAGGAATTCAAGTCCGGGTTCTTTGGATACATCTCCACTTTCCATCCCGATGGGATCCCGGGAGAAAGCCGGACCAAAGGCGCCAACGCTACCTGGGCCGCAAAACAGGCTAAAGAATTCTTGGATAAACGCTCGATCGCCTACGAAGACATCCTTATTTCATGTTTTGACGCTGATACCTGTGTGGATAAGCAGTATTTTGCCTGCCTTACTTACCATTTCCTGACCTCATCCAGGCCTCATCAGGCGAGTTACCAGCCCATGCCTGTATACAATAATAACATCTGGTACGCTCCGGCTTTTGCCAGATTGGTGGAAACAAGCGGTTCTTTCTGCCAGATGATCGAAAGCATGCGCCTGGAAAAATTCGTCACTTTTTCCAGCCACAGCATGAGTTTTAAAACGCTCGTAGCCATAAACTACTGGCCGGTAAACATGATCTCAGACGATTCCGTGGTCTATTGGAAAGCGTTCCTATATTACAAGGGTGATTACCGCGTCGTCCCCCTGTATATCACTGTTTCGATGGACGCCGCTTATTCCACCAGCATCTTCAAGACCGTCGTTGTCCAGTATAAGCAAAAGAGAAGGTGGGCCTGGGGCGTAGAGAATTTCCCTTTTCTTGTCGAGGGCTTGATCCATGATAAAAAAATACCCTTAGCGAAAAAGATCAGGAGGTCGTTCAATCTTTTGGAAAGCCATATAAGCTGGGCGGTCTGGGCGATGATCATCATGCTGATCACGCCGCTGCCCATTTTGTTCGGCGGGGCATTCTTCAGCCAGACTTCCATAGGCTATAACCTGCCGAGAATAGGCGGTCTCCTTCTTAATTTCGCCCTGGGGACAAGCTTGATCTGGATCGTCCTGAGCATGACCATCCTTCCCAAGCGCCCGCCTGACGTAAAATGGTTTAAGTATATAATGATGGTCATAGAATGGGCCCTGGCGCCGGTAATTATATTGATCTTAGGTTCTACCCCCGCCCTGGACGCGCAGACAAGGCTGGCTTTAGGCAAATATATGCAATTCTATTCCACGGAAAAAGTATATAAAAATATCCCCGAAGAAAAGAATGGCTGAGATAGCAAAAAAGGATAATCTTTTAATCCTGCTTTTGGGAATGGCGGCGATATTGATCTTCAGCTATTCCTGGGTTCCGGGAGGGCTGGATACGGATTCCTGTAATTACGCGGCGGTAGCGAAAGAGGCCCTGCGCACCAACAGCTGGCTCGGCCTTTATGATCCCGTATATCAGGGGGTATTTTATTATCATTTTCCGCTCTGCATCTGGATAACGGGGTTTTTCTTTAAAATCTTAGGCGTGTCCACATTTGCGGCAAAGCTGTTCTCCATGCTCAGCGCCCTGGCATTGACCGCGGCTATATTTTATTTCGGCAAGTTACTTAAGAACCAATGGACCGGATTCTTCGCGGGCGCGGTTTTTATGCTTACCAACCATATAGTGCGTCTTTCGCGCCAATGCCGGATGGACCTTCCGGTTACATTATTCATTACTTTAGCGATACTGTCATTTATTTTGGCGCAAAGGCGTTCAAAGAAATACTACCTTTTATTCGGTTTATCCACTTCTTTAGCCATATTCAGCAAAGATATTTCCGGACTGGCTCCCCTGGCGATCGTTTTCGTTTATTTGGTCCTGTTAGGCAGGTTTAAAGAATTCTTCCGGCCGTTTTTTATCTTGGGGCTGCTGCTCGCTATCGGGCCTGTGTTACTTTGGATCTGGCTGGACAAAAATACTTTATTCTCGCGATGGTGGGGCTGGAATTTCCTTCACCTTATGAAATCGCCCGGCTTTAATGTCCCCTGGCATTATTATATAACGGCGATAATAAACAAGTATTTTTATTTTCTTCCCCTGGCCGTTTATGGAGGGTACTTGGCGGTCAAGGAGGCAAAGAGGAATAAAGATCATGAGCTTTATCTTTTGGTGATTTGGGCGATTATTTTCCCTGCGGCTTTCTCGTTCGGCAGGCAGAAGCTGCATTATTTCATACTGCCGATGTACGCGGCAACAGCGCTTTTGGCCGGCATCGCGCTGGACCATCTTCTTAAGGAAGGGCTTAAAACGAAGATCGCCACAGGCATTAAATTCATCCTGATCGCCGCGTCCCTGGCCCTTTTATGCCTGCCTTTGAATATACGCAGCAAACGTTTCGCGGAAACCGTGCGCATGTCTCCCGCCATTGACCTTCTGCTGAAGCAGCTTCCGGAATATGATTTTATAGTTTACAGGCAGGATTCGGCCGCGATCTTATTCTATTCTCAAGAGCTCACCCGGGTTAAACACATAGATACCAGGGAGAGATTAGAGGAAAGCTTAAAAGCGGATCTTTTGAAGCCGCGGATCTTCTATATGAGAGAAGAGGATTTCTTTGAACTCGAGCCTTCTTTAACGCGGCAATGCCGCGTCATCTTTAAATATAGAGACAGAATGATAATCGCTTTGCCAAAAGAGTTAAATATAACGGTTATTCTCCCTGATAACTGAATCCCATAGTTCAGAAAAACAAGTTCCCGCCCATTGGATAAGATATCGCCAATAACGCTCCTTATGTGGTATAATAATTTAAAATCGGGGACGGAAACTTCATGAAAAAAGAGAAAAATCTGCCTGTTGTTTTAGTCGTTGACGACGAGCCGGCGGTGCTGGAATCGCTGACGGCTATATTAGAAGAGGAATTCACGGTCTTCACCGCCAGGAGCGGCAAGGAAGCGCTGGAAAAGATCGCCGCCGAACAGGTGCGCCTTGTCTTCCTGGATATCGCCCTTCCTGACATGGACGGCATGCAGGTGTTGCGCAAGATCAAAGAATACGACAAGAATCTTTCCGTGATCATGGCGACGGCCACTGACAGCGCGCGAAGGGCGGTTGAAGCTATGCAGTCAGGAGCCTGCAATTACATTACCAAGCCGTTCGACATGGAAGAAGTGATCACCGTGGCGCGCAAGGCCTTAGAACAGGATAGGCTGATCAGGGAAGTGATTTACCTGCGTTGGCAGCGCGAGGAAGCCGGGTTTGATAATATCATAGGCAGAAGCCCTAAGATCAGAGAGGTATTTGAAATAATCGAAAAGGTAAGCCAGACCAACGCTACAGTATTGATCTTTGGAGAAAGCGGCACGGGAAAGGAGTTGATCGCCCGGGCAATACACTTCCGCGGCCCCCGGAAACAAAAGCCGTTCATACCTATCAACTGCGCCGCGATCCCGGAAAACCTCCTCGAGAGCGAGCTTTTCGGGCACGAAAAGGGCGCTTTTACCGATGCCACCAGCCAGAAACTGGGGATGTTCGAATTGGCTGATGAAGGGACTCTCTTCCTTGACGAAATTTCCGGATTAAGATTGGATGTCCAGGCCAATCTCCTGAGGGCGCTGGAAGAAAAGGAGATCAGGAGGCTCGGCGGGAATAAACTGATCAAGGTGGACGTGCGCATTATTTCGGCGACGAATACCGATTTGAAGAGCGCGGCCAATAGCGAGAAGTTCAGGGAGGACCTATATTACCGCTTGAACGTGGTCCCCGTCAACTTACCCGCCTTAAGGGAACGCAGGGAAGATATACCGTTGCTCGTGGAATATTTTCTAAAAAGATACAACCAGGCGTTTAGAAAAGACATCGTAGGCTTGACGAAAGAAGCCATGGATTGCCTCTTGGAATACGACTGGCCCGGGAATGTCCGTGAATTAAAGAATATTATCGAGCGGCTGGCAGCCTTAAAGGACGGCAAGCTCATAACTGCCAAGGATTTGCCTTTTGATCTGTTTATAAAAGGCAGCATAGAAAAGAAGCTCGGCGGGGGCGGGGCGCTAAAGCAGGCAAGCAAGGACTTCGAGAAGCAGTATATCGAAGGGGTATTAGAGCGTGTAAGCGGAAATCAAACCAAGGCAGCCAGGTTATTGGGCATCCACCGTAATGCGCTCTTTAATAAGATGAAGAGCATGGGCCTGAAAAAATAATAGTAAGAGATAATTAAAGCCAAGGATTAGTGAGTAAAAGACCTTCAGTGATATCTACCCGGATCAATCTGGCCGGCGCGGTCTTATTTACGGGGCTGGCTATCGTCCTGCCGCGAAACGCTCAAGCTCAGGAAAAAGAAGTTGAATTAGAGAGGATAGTAATAACCAGCCGCAGGGCTCCCCTTGGTTTAAGCCGGGTATCCGAAAACGTAGAGGTGATCACCGGGGAAGAATTAAATCTTTTGCCTGCCAGAGATTTAAGCGAGGCCCTCAATTATCTCCCGGGTATTTATATCGACCCCCGCCGCGGTTTTGGCCGCGCGACTTCCATTAGTATCCAGGGTTCCGCTTCCCGCCAGGTAAGGGTAATGATCGACGGGATACCTTTAAATACTCAAGCATCGGGACAGGTCAACCCCGCCAAGTTCCCCATCGAAGATATCTCCAGGATAGAGGTCGTCAAAGGGCCTGTATCCAGCGCCTGGGGATCAAGCCTCGGAGGTGTTATAAACGTGATCACCAAGGATACAGGAAATAGGCTGGTCCCTAAAGGCAAGGTCACTTCTTCATACGCGGGATTCAGCACCAAAAAAGAGAGTTTTGACCTCTCCGGAAAAGCCGCGGGCCTGGGGTATTATCTTTTTTCCAGTTATATGGATTCAGGAGGAAAAGGCCCGAGAGACGACGTGCTGGAGAAAAAGGCATTCGGCAAGCTCTCTTATGATCTGCGGGAGAAAGGCAAAATATCCGGGTCATTCGGTTTTAGCCAGGGCGATGCAAACAGCGGGGAATTCCCCGACGGGACCTGGTCGGCGGCGCCTTACCGGGTCCAGTATGGGAAATTCGGCTGGAATAAGAAATTTCAAGGAGCGGATCTAAATGTGGACTTCAAAAATTCGCGCCAGGACATTATCACCAAGAATTTTTCTTCTGTAGCGACCGATGTCCCGCTAACAGACGCGCCTCCCGACGTAGTCAGGAGCAGGGATGTGCTTTATGAGATAAGCGCGGTCGCCTCGGCCCATCCCCGCGGGAAAGACTTGCTGACTGTAGGCTTTGATTCGGATTACGATGTTCTCAAGACAACGTACCTGGAAGAAGCCAAAAGCCTGTACTTACAGGCGCCTTTCGCGAACTATACTTTGAAATTGGGGCCCTGGGACTTGAATTCAGGGTTACGTTTCGACGACAATAGCGAATTTGGCAGCGCGTTCAGCCCGTCTGCCGGGTTCGTATACCATTTTGAGGAGTTTAAGGATACCCTGGTCCGTTTCAACTTCTCCCGCGCTTTTAACGCGCCGCCTTTACTCTGGAAGTATTACGCCGGAGTTTCTCCCGGGGTTACCGGGGATAATCCGCAGATCAAGCCGGAGCGTGCCCGGGTATATGAACTGGGCGCGGAGAGCCGGGCCCTTTCTCCCTTATGGCTTAAGCTTTCCTTATACAGGCAGGATGTTAAGGATGCTATCTCGGGCGCCGCGAACGCCCAGGGAGAATGGATCCAGAAGAATTTCCAGAAATTCAGAAGGCAGGGAGTAGAGGCGCGGGCCGGATATGAGCTGTTCGAAAGTTTGGATCTTTTCGCCTCCGCGGCCTTTAACGATATCGAAGACAGGGCAACCCGGCAGACCGTACAGGACGCGGGAAGCCCCAGGCAGAGCTTTGACTTAGGGCTTGATTATAAGGGCAAAACCGGTTTTACGTTTTACCTTAACGGCCGTTACGATTACTGGAATAATACCTACGAGATATTTCAGCCTAAAGATAGGAAATTTATCTTTGACTTAAAGGCCTCGCAAAAGGTCAAGGCCTTGACCTTCTTTCTGAATATCTATAATCTTTTTGACAGCAGGTACTGGTCGGATTACTTCTTTCCCGCCCCGAAGAGATATTTTGAGGGCGGGGCGGCCATAGAATGGTAGATGCATAGATGCAAGAGATCGCACAGTTAACTGTGCGCGATATTTACCCCGCTCTTTAGAGTATTCCATCGCTTATCAGGATATCCCCGCCGGGGATCTCCTGGTAACTTATTCTTTACGGCCTTTGGCATAGAATTTGCTTAATTAAGAAGGTGAGAGATGCGTATCATAACCAGCCTGCTGATCATGCTCACACTTACCATTGCCGAAGCCGAAGGCGCGACCAAAGAAGTCCCCAAGGGAAAACCATACGGCGGTACGCTTATCTGGGGCACCCGCAATAAACCCACCATTATCAATCCCCTCTTTACCACATCCAGTGTTTCAATTAACCTGCAAGACTTGATTTTCAACCGTTTAGTAAGGTTGAACTCTAAAGGCGAAATTGAGCCTGATCTGGCAGAGAGCTGGGATATTTATCCCGATGGATTGATTTACACCTTTCATCTAAGAAAAGGGGCGCGTTTTCACGACGGAGCAGAGTGTACTGCTGATGACGTAAAATTTACCTATGATAAGATCACCGATCCGGGCACGGATTCTCCTTTCCGACATAACCTTGAGCCGGCGAGCGGTTTTCAGGCAGTTGATAAATATTCTTTCCGAATAATTTTAAAGAAACCTTCCGCGTCATTCATTTATAGATTAACCAGAGAGATAGTTCCTAAGCATATCCTTGAAGGCGGATCATTAAAAAACAACGCTTTTAATTTTCATCCGATAGGCACAGGGCCGTTCAAATTCAAAGAATGGAAGGACGAGCAGATCACGTTAGAATACAATCCTGATTATTATGAGGGAAGGCCTTATTTAGATAAGATTTTAATCAAGGCCTATCCGGACTCAACAGCTCTTTGGACAGCTTTGATGCGCGGGGAAGTGGATTATGCTACTTTCATTGAAAGAAAGGATTATGAAATTTTAAAGTATGGCCACGCGTTTAAAAGCTATGTTTTCCCGGTGGATCATTATGGCGCTATTTTTTATAACTTAGATGACGTAGCATTATCCGATAAAAGAATAAGAGAGGCGATCGCTTATGGAATAGACAGAAAAGTCATAATAGAAAAAGCATCCTTCGGTTATGGCATGGAATGCAGGGGTCCATTTTATCCCAACTCTAAGCTATTCAATGTTTTGGTCAAGCCGTACGAATATGATCCTAAGAAAGCAAGAAGCTTATTAAAAGAAGCTGGTTATGAAGACGAGGATAATAATGGAATATTAGAGAAGGCAGGAGAAGAACTGGAATTAAGAATATTAGTGGATACAAGAAGCGAGATTCTCCAGAAGATAGCTATGCTTATCCGGCAACAACTTAATGAAATAGGCATAAAAGTTAAGGCGCAGTTATACGACAAGGAAGATGCACTCACTCCGAGATTTTTGGCGCAAAATAAGTCTAATGCGCAACTTAATTTTCCTATGGCCGTAGGAGATGATACGGAAAGTCTCGGTTTAGAAGATTGGGGGAGCGAAAAATCTAAGAGAACTACGAAATTATGGAGTTATAAGAATGAAGAAGTGGATAAATTATTTCATTTGGCGGAAGTTACATTGGATAAAAAAGAGCGGGAAGAGATTTATCGAAAAATACACCAGCTTATATACGCGGACCAGCCGGCCTGCTTCCTTTATTTTCCTTATGTCTTTCACGCCATTTCAGCCAGATTTCAGAATATAGATGAATTTTTTAGTTTATATATGCCGCATTATACGATGAAGGATTGGTATATAAGTGAAAGGAGGTGAATATGGAGATAATCATAAAAGGTACGGATGATGTTTCCGCAATGAGTTTGCGCGGTTGCTGTTATCCACTGGGAACCGAGAGTATGCGTATAAGGTAGTTAAAGCAGCAGTTTGCTCTGGGCGGCCGACCAGAGTTTACTGCAAAACATAATTTTTATTTGATTTTAATTGTTCATTAAATGAAGCAATCTAAATTCAATCTCTGGGTCAAGGATTATCCGCATCCGGGCGGAAACCTTTTATTCAACGCGCGCACGCAGGCGTTGATCAAGATAAACCCGGAGCTCAAGAATATCCTCGATAAGATCGAGACAGTGAAGATAAAGGACCTGAGCCTGGTGACCAGGGGTTACCTGGCCTCCTTAAAAGAGAATGGGATCATCGTCGAGAATGAAGAAGAGGAGAGGCGTAAATTAAAGGATTTCTTCCGGCAGCTGAAGTATGAGTCGGATAAATTGACCTTTGAAACCACTATCCTGACCACCTACAGCTGTAATTTTAACTGCGTCTATTGCTTTGAAGGTTCGGTGCGGGACAGGGTATTCATGGATAAGGAGACAAGCGACCTGGTGATCCAATGGCTGATCCGCCACGCGCAAAAGCGCAATCTTAAAAAGATCTACCTGGTTTATTACGGCGGAGAGCCCCTGCTGAATATCCGGCCGATCTATGATATCTCCTGGCATATGCAGGAGTGGGCGCGGAAAAACAGGATCGATTTTGCCTTTGGGATCATCACCAACGGCAGCCTGGTCTACCCGGAATTGATCGAAAAGTTTTTGACCGTGGGCCTGGATGAGGTGCGCATCAGCCTCGACGGGGATAGGGAAGCGCACAATAAGAACCGGCCCTTTAGCGACGGCAAGCCTACCTTTGACCTGATCATAGAAAATATAAAGGGCATTATCGATAAGGTAAAGGTGGCCGTTGCCGGGAATTTCGACCGGAATAATTTCCCGCATATTTACCCGCTCTTCGATTATCTGGAAAAAGAAGGCCTGCTGCGTAAGCTGGATTACCTGATCTTCGCTCCTATTGTCCCGCGTTTAGGGCCTAAAGAGAGCCCTTCTAACGTGGAATTGAGTCACTGTCTTTCTTTTCTGGAAAAAGACGGATTATTCAAGGAAGTAGTCAGTATCAAGCGCGAATTATTGAAAAGGGGGCTTAAGCTGCGCACTTCCGGCCTGGCGATCAATGCCTGCCCTTTGACCATGCAAGACGGCGGCGTGACCATTGACCCGAAGGGCCTGATCTATAAATGCAATTCGCTTTTGGGTTATCCGGAATTTTCCGTAGGAGATGTGCGTAACGAGGGGTTCAACGAGCGGATGGACGATTTTCTGAACATCGATGCCTGGGATAAATGCGCTCCGGACTGCCCTTATGTGCCGATGTGCCAGGGAGGATGCCGTCTCTTTTCCTATCTGGAAAAGGGGAATTTTTCTTCGTTATTCTGCAAAAGGGAGTACTTTGACCGGATCACCCCGGAACTGATCAAACTGGAATACGATATGGTAAATAAGCGGCGTCAGGCATGAAAAATGCGAAGAAATTCTTCCTTCTCCTCGCACCTTACAAAAAACAGGCCTTCCTCGCGCTTTGCGCCACCCTGGTTACCAACCTTTTAGGTTTAGCTTTCCCCTGGGCGATCAAGCTGATCATTGACGAGATCTTATCCGCTAAGAACTCCGCGCTCCTTAACTGGGTGGCCGCGGGATTGATCATCGTTTTCAGCCTAAAATTTTATTTTGGCTTTTTAAGGGAATACCTGTTTGCTTTAATCTCCGAAAATACGGTCTTGGACCTGCGTAACAAGCTCTACTGGCACCTGCAAAGATTATCCGTAAGTTACGTTGAGAATACGCCCACGGGAAGGATAATCTCGGGGATCATAGGGGATGTGGAGAGTATCAGGAAATTCTTATTCGGCGGGGCTATTGATTTTGCCTATTCGTTCTTCACCTTCTTCTTTGTCCTGGCTATTTTATTTTTCATAAATTTTAAGCTTACCTTAATATCCTTGATCTATTTGCCCGCCTTCAGCCTGGTATTTCTAAAGCTTAGCCCCCGGCTGGGGCAAAAACAGGCCTTTGTGCGCCAGAAATACGCCGAACTTACCGCCAGGCTTAACGAAGTATTTAACGGTATACGCGTGGTCAGCGGGTTTGCCAAGGAAGAATACGAAGCGGGCTGGTTCGATTCCAAACAGAAAGAGATAGTCAAGGCTTCCCTGGCCAGCGAAAGATTGGGTATCTTCTTATGGATGATGTCCGAATTCTTCAGTTCCCTGGGGCTGGTCACGCTCATCTGGTTCGGCGCTAAAGAGGTATTTTTGGGCCGCCTCAGCCCTGGAGCGCTGATGGCTTTTTATTCCTATCTGGGAATGCTCTTTTTCCCTGTGATCAAAATGGTGGTGATCAATAATTACTACCAGGAGGCGAGCGCCGCCCTGGCGCGTATCGACCGGGTATTAGCGGAAGAGCCGGGGATCAAGGAGACGGCAAAAACCCTGCGCCCTTCGAAGATCAGGGGGGATATAAAGTTCGCGGGGGTCAGTTTCGCTTACGATAACCGCAAGACAGCTTTATCCGGGATAAACCTGGAAGTAAAAGAGGCCGAGGTTGTCGCCCTTGCCGGCAAAAGCGGTTCGGGAAAGAGCACCTTGATCAATCTGCTTCTCAGGTTCTACGAGCCCAAAGAAGGAGTGATTTTTATTGACGGCTATGACCTCAAAGAGTTAGAATTAAAGTACTACCGTTCGCGGGTCGCCATGGTCTTGCAGGACGATTACCTGTTCAGCGGGACGGTCAGGGAAAATATCCTTTATGGTAATCCCGGTGCCGGTATGGCCGCGGTTAAGGCAGCGGCAAGGTCAGCCAACGCTGAAGAATTTATCTCGTCTTTGCCGCGCGGATATGATACAGAGATCGGCGAGCGGGGGATAAAGTTGTCTTTTGGTCAGAGGCAGAGGCTTTCTATCGCCAGGGCGATTTTAAGAGAGCCGGATATTCTGATCTTAGACGAGGCGACCTCTTGCGTGGATTCCGAAACAGAACGGCTTATCATCGAAGAGGCCTTCAGGAAATTAATGGCCGGACGGACCACCTTCATCATCAGTCACCGGATCTCTTCGGTAATATACGCGGATAAAATCGTCTTTATCGAAAAGGGCCGCATTGTGGAATCAGGAAGCCATCTCGAGCTTTTAGGCCAAAAGGGAAGCTATTGGAGGATGTGGCTTGAACAAACCGTAAGGTGACATGAGTTTAAAAAGGGAAATAAAAAGGCGTTTATTGGGTTTATTTTACCGCAAATTGTGGGTGCGTATCGCGGTAATACTTTTGGCCATTGTCACCATTCCGGTGGTGCTCTTAGGCGCGCTTTTGATCCAGACTTCCCAGGACGCGCTTAGAAACGCCGTCCTAAGCGATTACAATCAGATCTCGACCAGGGCGGCCAATGAAATTGGGTTATTCGTCAAGGGGCCGCAGGATATTTTGAACACCACCGGCTCGATCCTGTCGGCGGTTTACCCCGCGCCGTGGAAGCAGGAGACGGTATTGGTAGAGTTGGTCCTGGATAATCCGGATTTCATCCGCGCCATGTCGGTAGACTCGTCAGGCACGGCGTTAGCCGGATCGGATTTGGGCAGGGAAAATCCCAGGGGCTATCCGAAAGAGGCATTTGAAGCCGCTATCCGGGGAAAGGCCTATATCTCCGGAGTAAATTTCCTCGACAACCATACCCCCCTGGTAACCATGGCTGTCCCGGTAAAAAAGACAGGCAAGGTGATCGCGGCGTTAATAGCCGACGTCAATTTAAGAGGCGTGTGGAAGATCGCGGATAACATTAAAATAGGGAAAACGGGCATTGCGTTTTTGGTCTCGGACGATGGGACGCTGATCGCGCACCCCGATAAAAAGAGGGTGCTGAGGAATGAGAATCTCAAGGGACAGAAAGAGGTACAGTCGGTGTTGGCCGGAAAAACCGAATCCGTCGAACTAGAAGATAGATCGGAGGGGAAATTCATCAGCGCTTATGCCCCGGTCCCGGGCACGGGATGGGGGATCGTTTTGCGCCAAAAACAGGAGGAAGCGTATCATTTTTCCAAGGCGATGAAGGCTCAGTCGTGGACGATCATAATCCTCAGTGAATTGCTGGCTGTCCTGGTCAGTATGCTTATGGCCAGGCTTTTAGCCCGGCCGATCAAAAACCTCGCCTCCCGGATAAAGAGCGTCGCCGCGGGAAACTTAGACCATAGGATCGACATGAGGATAAAGGATGATATCGGAGAGCTCATCCGTTCCTTTAATTATATGACCAAAAAGCTAAAAAAGGCGAGGGAACGCGAGCGGCTTTCCACGATCGGGGAGGCCGCGGCCTGGATAGCCCACGAGCTGAAGAACTCCTTTGTCTCCATAAAGTCTTTTATCCAGCTTTTTCCGTTGCGGCATAAAGATGAGCTGTTCGTAGATAAATTCCGAAGAATTCTTCCTGAAGAAGTAGGCAGGATGGAGCGCATGTTTAAGGACCTTTCCAATTTCTCCAGCCAATCGGAATTACGTGTATCCAGGACGAACGTTAAAGAGATAATGGACGGCGTATTGGAGATAATGAAGGAAGAATTATCGGAGAATAAGATCAATCTAAAATATAATTCGCACAGCGAAGAATTCTTCATCGAAGCGGATGCCGAGAGGTTAAGGGAGGTATTTCAAAACTTGATCATCAATTCCATAAACGCCATGCCGGGAGGCGGCTGGCTTACCATTTCTCTGGATCTGGTTACGGAAGGCGTTGAAGTCAAGATAAAAGACACCGGCAGCGGTATCTCAAAAGAGGAGCAGGACAGATTGTTCGAGCCCTTCCATACCACAAAAAACGGAGGCATGGGGCTGGGGCTGGCAATAAGCCGCAAGATCGTAGAACAGCATAAAGGGAACATCCGGGTAGAAAGCGGCGTTAACCGCGGGACTATTTTTACGCTCAAATTCCCCCTTGAGGTAGACTCGGGACAGCTGAAAGTAGACTGAAGCCATTTACATTCATCGCAAAAACTCTATACTGAAGGGGTCTTAACCAAAACTAAAATATGGCGGGAGAAAAAATATTAGTCGTGGAGGACAACCCGAATATCAGGGAGGTTTTTATTTCCGCCTTTGACGAGTATGACATCGTCACTGCTTCCAACGGCAAGGATGCCCTGGGTATCCTGAACAGGCCAAATGATATTGACCTGATAATCCTGGATGTGGTGATGCCGGATATGAACGGCCTGGAACTTTTGGAGAAGATGAGAAGGATAAACAAGTATTCCAAAGTCGTGATCATGACCGGTTACAGCTCAAAAGACATCGCCATCGAAGCGCTGCGTTTAAGCGCGGACGAATATATAGAAAAGCCGTTTGACATCAATAATGTGAAAGATACCCTGCGCAAGCTGCTCGCCCCGAATCAGGCTTACGAAAAAGAGAAAGAAAAGAGGGAAAAACCCGATAAGATAACCGTCGCTGAGCGGCTGGTCAGGAAAAATTACAACAGGCCGCTTTCACTGAAAGAAATATCCCAGGAATTGTTCCTTAGTTACAAATATTTAAGCCGGGCATTCAAGAAAAGATCGGGGAAAAGTTTCAAAGAATTCAGGTTAAATTTAAAATTGGATTCGGCTAAGCAGTTATTGAGGGACCCCGGACAGAGCGTAAACGAGGTAGCTTACAGGGTGGGCTACCACAGCCCGGATTCCTTTATGAAGATCTTCAAAAAGCGCACAGGGATGACGCCTACCGAATACCGTAGAACCAAAGAAGATAAAACCGCTTTGAGCAAATGAGCCGCCTTTGACCCGAAAAGGAGAAGAAAAAATAAAGCCAGGATAGGAACATATGCCAAGCCTCGCCGTATAAAAGCAGGCTTGGTTTTTTTATTTTGCGGTTAAATGACAGGATTTAAAAAGTGATGAACGTATTCTTTTCTTCGGGTGTTTTTATTTTCATTATCATTCTATCCGTCGCGGTCTGCGTTCGTTTGCGCAAAAAGATCGCTCTTTCGAAGATCAATTTTAGGAATTCCACAAAAGAAATAACCAGGCGTTTCCAGGACGTCGCGGAAAGTTCGGGAGAATGGATCTGGCAGGTAGACGCCTGCGGCCGTTACGTTTACTCAAACTCCGTCGTAGAAAAGATCCTGGGGTATGGAACCCAAGAAGTGATCGGAAAGTATTTTTATGATTACCTGATACCCGAGAATAAGGAAGAGATCAGGCGGGCGGCTTTTGAGGCATTCTCAAAGAAAGAGTCTTTTATTAATAAAAAGATCCGCAAGGACGGTAAGGTGATAATCCTTGAGACCAATGGCACTCCGTTCAGGGATGTCAAAGGCAATTTGACGGGATATATCGGGATTGACCGCGATATTACCGAACGGAAGAGAGCCGAAGAAGAATTGATGCGAATATTGTCTTTGCATGACGCGACGCTGGAAGCCACCGCGGATGGCATCCTTGTGGTGGACCTGAACGGGCGCGTTGTGAGCTATAATAAAAAATTCCTGCAATTATGGAAGATCCCGGAGAGCCTGGCCGCGGCGCGTGAAGACGGCAAGCTGCTGGAGTACGCTTTAGGCCAGCTCGTCAATCCTGAGGAGTTCATCGGCGAAGTCCGCATGTTGTGCGCTAACCCGGAAGCGCAATCCTCAAATACATTGAGGTTCAAAGACGGACGGATATTTGACAGGTTTTCTCAAACTGAAAAAATAGGGGACAAGATCGTTGGCTGCGTATAGAGTTTTCGCGATGTCACCGCCCGTAATAAGGCTGAAGAAGAGTTAAAAAGCGCCTATGAACAGCTCAAGGCCACCCAATTGCAGCTGGTACAATCCGCCAAGATGGCCTCTATCGGTTTACTGGCGGGCGGGATCGCTCACGAAATAAACAACCCCTTAACAGGCGTCCTGAACAACGTGCAGCTGATCAGGATGGTGTTTAACGATAAACAGAAATTCAATATGAATGATTTTAATGACCTAATGGACAGCATAGAGGAATCCGCGCAGAGGTGCGCCCGGATAACCAATTCCCTCCTGAATTTCTCCCGCGCCTCCAAAGGCGTATTCCAAAACATCTCGCTGAACGATATAGTAGAAAAAGTGCTGCTTTTGATTGAGCACGAGTTAAGCCTTGAGAATATAGTTTTTCACAAAAAACTCCGGCAGCATTTGCCCCCGGTCAAAGGCGATGTCCAGCTCCTGCAGCAGATAATCTTCGATATCATCAATAATGCCAGATGGGCGATCCAAAAGAAGTCCGGAAAACAGGGCGGGTCGGTCACTATTGAAACGGATACCGACGAAGGGAATAATTCCCTCTTTCTTTCCATCGCCGATACCGGCATAGGCATACCTAAAGAGAACCTCGAGAAAATATATGAAC
>Ga0265297_10004010_pt1 | contig 25025 bp, 24 predicted proteins | sample Munlanlwell13791_FD_192502 | JGI IMG/M metagenome (GOLD analysis project Ga0265297, IMG submission 192502) | Leachate microbial communities from a municipal landfill in Southern Ontario, Canada - Leachate well 137-91 | ecosystem: Engineered > Solid waste > Landfill > Unclassified | place... | reverse complement strand
AGCCACCCGACTCGCAACGCTCGTGCAATCTAACTTATAGTTGATAAGCTGGCGTTCGACCGGCGCGTATGTAATCAGCTCCAGGGGATGACCATCAAGAAGATGCCATATCTCATCAGCAGCCACCACGTGCCACCGGCTGTACTGCCCGGCGGCCAACAAATAATAAATAGTTGTGATCGCGCAACGCTCGCCATGCGGCGTCGCTACCTTGAGATTGGATCGATATAGCTCTCGATACCATCCACCCTCGGGATGAGGAGCGAGCTTGAGCTCTCGAATCAGCGACTTGATTTCAACTGATGGCTCCGTCGGTGTTTGCATAGTCGGTATAACGTCGCTCTTCAGCGGACGCATCTTTTTGCGCTCCGCTGGAAGAGCTTGTTCGAGTGGGAAAACAAATAAATGTGCCTATTTTTTAACTCCAACCGTCTCATTTATGTCGAGAAAAGCTAAGACGATCTTGGCGAATTCGGCAGGTGTTTCGACCACCAATTGGTGAGTTCCATTCTTGAATTGAACCAACCAAGCACCCGGAATAACAGAAGCTAGTGCCTTTGAACTTTCAGGGCCTACCACAGTATCCGAAGTTCCAACGAGGAACATTACCTGATTTGTAATCCTGGCCGCTTGATCCAATGGGGTCTTCCAACGGGTTGTAGCTTCAATTTGTCGCATGACGATTGGATTGATAGATGATTCATCTGAAGGAGCTTTGCCTTTTAACGCTGCGACAACATTGCTTCCGTCTGTAGATGTTGCGTAAATAACGGCTTTATTGACACGTTGGGGATACACCAGCAATAATTCCTGAGTAATCACGCTCCCCATGGAAAACCCAAGAACATTAGTTTTTTCGACTTTAAGGGTGTCAAGTAGTCCGATGACATCATCCGCAAACAATTTGTATGTAAATGTCACATCATTTGCTGTGGTATGTCCCATACCCCGGTTATCCAATAGGATAAGCTGGTATTCCTTTGATAACTTATCGATAACCTCTTTCGGCCAAAGATCCATTGTATTCCCAAGACCAACAATCATTACGAGTGGTTCACCAGAACCAATCAATTTGTACCCAATTTTTATTCCATTGGAATTGATTTGGTAAATGGCATTACCTTCCTTATCCAGTCCAATTTTTGCGCCCGATGGCTGAATGTCCTGGGCCGTTACACTGTAAATGCCAATAGCCAGCGTCATGAACAGTGAAACAAATAGAACTGTGACTGTTTTCCTAAACCTCATAAGTACTCTCCTCTCCTTGATAGATCGAACGACGAAATCATCGGGGAGCGTAGCGAGTCCGCTGGATTGCCTTGTTGGGCAATAAGTTCACTTTGAACCTACACCCCTCTGTCCTGCTGCAAGAATCAAGACTTAACCCGGTAACCGTTATTAATAATCATATCATGTGTTATAATCTTTCTTTAGCCTAGCAACACGATTAAGCCTGGTCAATAAAGATATCTTTTTTTCACCCGTAAGGTTGCAAGCCGCGAATTCTTCCATTTTCTCTGCATATTTCTTTATGGTACTAGAACTATTCTTAACCTTATCGTAAATCAGGTTTACCATATTCTTTGCCAATCCTAATAATGGTATTCCAGTTGCCTCGGTACCTAAATCAAATGCTGCGTTCTTGAGTTTATTATTCCTGAGATATGCTTCAACACTCTTATTGTATTCTTTAATCCTCTTGCTTCTTTCCTCTTCACCTAAGGAAGATAGTTCATCAAAAAGACTCCTAAATTCACGCCTTATGAAATGATTCGCTGTTTCTTTTTCAAATTCATCAACAGATAAATAGGTGTCTATGTCAAATATCTTTACTGGTTCAAGTAAATTGACACCTCTTTCTTTCTTATGGTTCAACTCAAAGTATTCACCTAATGTATCTTTCTTGAAACACTTATAGAAATTCAACAGGCTTCCCATCGTGTGTGCATATGGTTTATCAGTATATCCACTTGCATCTGGAGTAAAAGGGAAATATGTTGCATCCAACGCATGTGCAATATGTATTGCTTCTGAGTTCATCACAAATTCAAACTCGTATTTCTTCTTCAAATCTTCTGGGAATGAATTAAGAATAGTCTGGTTGACACCGTAATTAGATAGACGCTTGGTTGAAGCACTATCGAGTTCATCAAAGCTTTTTCTAAGTGCAATCCTAGGCCATAAAAGTAGATGGATAATGCTATTAATATCCTTTTTTGTTAACTCAGAAAGTACATGTGCCAATGGTTCCAGAAAAGGTACAACCTTTTCTTCATTGAATATGTAATCCTTGTTAATAGACACAATATCCACTGCGCATAAAGCAGCCAATGCTCTTCTGCTTGCAATAGAATTAGGATTTGCACTATATATTTCTCTGAAAAAATCGTACTCGTGCCTTATTTCTGGCTGTGTTACAAGCACCTTTAATCTGTTTCTTGAAACAAGGTATAAAAATTCCTTCCTCGTAATCTGCTGTTTCTCGAAAAACCTGCCTAATTTACCCATAAGAGGCAATGTGCAATATATCGCGTCATATAGCAGCAAGTGATTTCTTATATTTATATTTGGAAATACTGAGAAATCAATGAAACAGCTTTTCTCTTCTGAATTATAAAAGAACAAATCATTTTTTGTGAATGTGCCATTGTATATCGCTCGCAAATTATCAAACCAAACTTGTTCATCTCGCCGCAAAAATGGCAACCCCAACATTGAGAAATCTTGTGACGAGTTAATATAGAAAACAGGGTTGTCGGGATACTTCCTTGCGACTTCTACCCCACCATCTTCCACCTTTGCTTGCATTGGAAATTTGTATCTAGATATAGTCGATAGAACTCCATCTTTAATCTTCGTATCGACAATACCTTGCAATTGAACAGTGAAAATACGATTTTTAAAGTCCTCATCGATTTTAGAAACTCTTATTTCTGGATGACTTGCCTGAACGTGATTAATCAATTCAAAAACTGTAAATGGCTGCCCCTCGAAACCTGACGGGATATCCGAATCAGGTATTGATGCTATTTCAGTAGTATTGGTTGCCGGAATTGCATTAACGACTCTTACTGGAACAGTAACAAATTTTATCGAACCATTAAATTCCTTAACAAAAGCTTCGAAGTCAGTAAAATAGCTACCGACATATATCTCGAACTCGACTGATGATTTCTTGAAAATACGAGTTAAGAGGAGGGGATATTTTGTTCGGAGATATAAGTCAATCCTTCTTACTTGTCCCCCATAATCGTAATTCATACCAACTCCCATTGAACGGCCATTGCCTTTACTTGCTCCTCGAACAACTTTTCATTATCCAGTTCAATACGTCAACGTAAAAGCCCAACACGCGGGTGAGATGCGCGTCTCCTGCGCGTCGGTCTCGACCCGCACGTTAATTATCTACCACAGGTTTCTCGCTCCACAGTCTTTAGGCATTGGTACCCATTTCGCAACAAGATCATCGCCCTGCTTAATTTGCTCACTATTCATTTCGGATGTTATCTCTGCTAAAATTTGCTTGGCATATTCCTTCTCGTTTTTATATTTTGCTGATTTCTCAAATAACCGATACCACACATACGCCTGTACAAGATCCTTATCGATTCCGCATTGCGCACAACGATGAAAGATAGCAGCATTGTTTTGATAGTACAGATCACCCATTGCCCACTGCGCTCTTTGTTGATTTCCATTAGCTGCCTTTCGCCAAAGAGCTATGCTCTTCGCATTGTCTTGCGGCTTACTCTTGCCGATGAAATAGAGAAGTCCGACGCGGTATTCAGCGTCACAATCACCTTTTTCGACCAGAGGGTCCCAATATTGGGCTGCCTTCTCATAAGCACCCCGATCAAACCACCGGAGACCAACCACGTAATCGTCGGTAGCGCTGTAATACGTATTGGGCATAAAGCAGGCGTTCAAAAGCAAGATTGTTATAGACACTGTGATCCATCTAATCATTTCGATCCTCCTTAATAATTAACGTTGGAGTTCAGCGGGCGGCAAAAGCGCAGCTTTTGGCGATCCGCTGGAACGAGTTGTTAGCGCGAAATGCCGAGAACGGCGATGTTGTCATATGTTAATGCGACAGCTTAAGTGTGGCGACACCGGCCACAATCATAGCGACGCCAAGATACCTACCTAAACTGGTTGGATCACCGTAGAAAAGCACCCCGACAAGAAACGTCCCTGCTGCGCCAATACCCGTCCATACGGCATAGGAGGTGCCAATTGGGATGTGCTTCTGAGCAAACCAAAGCAGCAAACCGCTCATTGCCATAAACGCCACGGCAACGATAATGCCGGTTGTTCTTGTTTCTGTTTGCTGCGCCATCTTTAGACCAACCGGCCAGCCGATCTCAAACAGACCAGCTAAAACTAGATATACCCAAGCCACACTTCTATCTCCTTATCGGAAAATTGCGCCATGTGCCATGCGCGCTAATGCGCGCGTCACGTGCTGCCCTTTGGCGCGTCGCGATGGACGCGCTAGTTGGTCCATTACATGGGCCTGCTGCTTTTCTTTTGATCTTATAGTTCATTTACAAGTTCGAAATCACTACCTACACTTCTTTATTAATTTTTCAAATTTCATTCATGACGGCCTTAGGTAATATTGACATGCCATCTGCATCGTTCCGATCTATGGACATGTAATTTCATAAAGGAGATAACCGCTTCAAGCACAAATAGCGGCGTAAATACTAGCTGATTAACATGAGTCGATACATCATGGTCTCTCGGCTTTAAAGCACCATCCACTTCTTTCAAGTAGTGCAAGCGTAGGCTAGGCCTTGTCCCATGAACATGATGAGATCCCATCTTCTGTCCCACAATATAAAGTAGCCGATCAGCCGCGTAGGTTGGGCAAAAAGATTCACTTTGCCCAAAAGAATCTTGATTAAGACGTTGGGCTTCATGGAAAAAGTTCAGCCTAACCTACGGATATACCCGACAAATTGTTATAACCAGTTATTACAGAAACGAATGAAAAGAGCGTATCATAGGTCGTATATTCGGTCAATAATAAATACCAATAATAAATAGCTTGACGTATCCGATCTATTTTATTACATTGCCTTCGAAGAACATTGAATAAAAATTGGAACCACGGATGAACACTGATGGACACGGATAAAAATAACCACAGTGAAGAGAAACTGAGAAATTAAATAAGAACGTTAAAGGGAATTCCGAATCATGGATGAACACAGAAGATACAGATAATTAAAGGGAGTTTATCTGTGTTTATCCGTGTGAGCGCAGCTCCCGTGGTTACAAAATCAGGTATAAGGAGATATATGCGCATTGACGGCAGGCGGTCAGATGAACTTCGGAAAATAAAGATAACCAGAAACTATATCAAGGGTGCAGAAGGTTCCGTGTTGTTCGAGATGGGGGATACAAAAGTTATTTGTACGGCCACTGTTGAGAACACGGTTCCTCCGTTTTTGCGCGGGAAGGGAACGGGATGGGTTACTGCCGAATACGCGATGCTGCCGCGCTCATCCTCCCAGAGGATCGCGCGTGAGCGAAGCAAGGTAGGGGGGCGCACTCATGAGATTCAGCGGCTTATTGGCAGGTCTTTGCGTGCAGTTACTGATCTTTCGCTTCTTGGTGAACGTTCGATCCTTATCGATTGCGATGTGGTTCAGGCTGATGGGGGAACCCGTACTGCATCGATTACAGGTTCCTACATCGCGCTGGTTGATGCGCTTCGTTATTTAAAAAAACAGAAGATGATTGAGACCGTTCCTCTGCAGGATTTTCTTGCGGCAGTCAGCGTTGGAATTGTTGAAGGAAAACCCATGCTCGATCTTTGCTATGCAGAAGATTCCTGTGCTGAAGTTGACATGAACCTGGTCATGACCGGCAAGGGAAAACTGGTTGAAATACAAGGCACGGCTGAAGGGGCGCCGTACTCGAAAAACGAGCTACAAAAACTGCTGGCTCTTGGAGAAAAGGGGATAAAAGCTCTCATTAAGAAGCAGAAAGCGGCTCTCTCATGACAGCATTTTGGGGCTCGCTTGCGCTGGTATTTCTTGCGGAAATGGGGGATAAAACCCAGCTTCTTGCCTTGGCCTTCAGTACCCGTTACCGTTGGCAAACAGTTCTTTGGGGAGTGTTCGTAGCAACTGCGGCAAATCATCTCGCGGCAGTGTATGTGGGGAAATACCTGACTGTTTTTATTCCTTTTGCCTTCATAAAAATAGCTGCATCGATTGCATTTATTCTTTTCGGCATTTGGACCCTGCGCGGAGATTCGCTCGAAAACGAAGATCAACGCTTTCATTTCAATCCATTCTGGACGGTTGCGCTGGCATTTTTCCTCGCTGAAATGGGTGATAAGACCCAGCTCGCAACCATGGTGCTTGCTGCTGATTTCAATGCCATTCTTCCGGTATGGCTCGGGACCACGATCGGAATGGTCCTGGCTGATGCTGCGGGAATCATTGGGGGCGTCGTCCTCCATAAAAAAATTCCGGAAAAGCAGATTAAATGGATTGCAGCCCTGATCTTTATTGCATTCGGTCTTTGGGGCTTGTATGATGCCCTGGTCTCTTTGCCTCCATCCAAGTGATTTCACTCGTTTATTGACACCTTTGTCACAGCTATGTTATTATCCGCCAGATGAACAGGGAACAGAAATGGGACCGGCTTAAGGCCTTGCTTTTCGAGATAAAATCCGCCGTGCTTGCCTATTCCGGCGGTGTTGACAGTTCACTGCTTCTTAAGGCGGCATCCGAGGTCTTGGGTAACCGGCTTATTGCTGTTACTGCGGTTTCTGATATTTACCCGCTGCATGAATTGAAAGCTGCTCAAGCATTTGCCGCTTCGCTGAATGTACAGCATCGAATTCTTTACACACACGAATTATCATCTGAAGATTTTGTAAAAAACTCCCCTGACCGGTGTTATTTCTGCAAAAAAGAGCTGTTTGGAAAACTGGTGCAGATTGCGCATGAAGAAGGGATTTTATGCGTTCTTGACGGTTCAAATGTCGATGATTTCAAGGATTACCGGCCGGGATCGTGGGCAGCAGCTGAATTCGGTGTCCGGAGCCCGCTTCAGGAAACAGGCTTCACCAAGGCGGACATTCGTGAGTGTGCCCGCGCGCACAACCTGGTTATGTGGGATAAACCCCCGCTTGCCTGCCTGTCTTCTCGTATCCCGTATGGGACAAGAATAACCCGTGAAATTGTATTCGTCATTCAGTCTGCAGAAAAAATTTTACACCAGCTTGGTTTTCAGCAGGTGAGGGTACGTCATTATCCGGACATGGCGCGGATAGAAATTCAGCAGGAAGAATTTGAACGGATACTTGATCCTGAATGCAGGGAAAAAATCATAACTGGGTTTAAGCAATTAGGCTATCGATATATCTCGCTTGACCTTGAAGGGTATAGAACCGGAAGCATGAATGAGGGGTTGCAGATACCAGATACCAGATGCCGGATACCTGATACCGGATGCAAAATAGAGACGTGATATTGATATGCATCAGGCATCATGGATACTGTAATATAAAGGAGTTTGCTCATGAAAGTACTTGTTATTGGTAGCGGCGGACGAGAGCATGCGCTTGTCTGGAAAATCTCGCAAAGCTCAAAGGTAACAAAAATCTATGCAGCACCGGGTAATGCCGGAATTGCAAGTCTTGCCGAATGCGCTCCAATTTCATCTGACAACATCTCTGAGCTGATCGTATTCGCACGCAGCAAGGCGATTGATCTTACCGTAGTAGGTCCGGAAGGGCCGCTGTCCAGGGGCATTGTCGATGAATTTGAAAAGGCAGGACTCAGGATTTTCGGGCCGAGCAAAAAAGCAGCAGAGATTGAAGCAAGCAAGCAATTTTCCAAAGATCTTATGAAGAAATACCATATTCCTTCAGCGGAATATGAGGTGTTTACTGACCGAGCAGCAGCGGAAGCGTATATCAGGAAGAAAGGTGCACCTATTGTGGTCAAGGCAGATGGTCTTGCAGCGGGAAAGGGTGTTATCGTTGCTGAGACGGTTCAGCAGGCTCTTGATGGGCTGGATCTGATCATGACCAAAAAGGCGTTCGGCAGTGCTGGCGAACGGGTCGTGATCGAGGAATTTTTAGCCGGCGAAGAAGCTTCGTTTATGGCATTTACGGACGGCAAGACAGTTATTCCCATGGCGTCATCCCAGGATCATAAACGAATTTATGATGGCGACAAGGGACCGAACACCGGAGGCATGGGCGCGTATTCTCCAGCCCCTATTGTGACCAGAAACATGGAACGCCAGGTCATGGAAACGATTATGATCCCGACGGTTCGTGCCATGGAAAAAGAGGGCAGACTTTTCAAGGGCATTTTGTACGCCGGACTTATGATCAAAAATAACAATGCGATGGTTCTTGAATTCAATGCCCGATTCGGTGACCCGGAGACCCAGCCGGTTCTCATGAGGCTGGAAACGGACCTTATCGACATCATCGAAGCTATAATCAACGCTAAACTTGAGACAATCAACGTTCTCTGGAAACCGGTGTCAGCTGTATGTGTGGTGATGGCATCCGGCGGCTACCCCGGGCCGTATGAAAAAGGAAAGGAAATAACCGGTCTTGACAAGGCGGGTATGCAAAAACAGGTTGTGGTGTTTCATGCAGGAACTGCCCTGCAGAATGGAAACGTAGTTACGGATGGAGGACGAGTGCTCGGAGTTACCGGATCAGGAGCGGACATTGCCCAGGCCATTGACCGGACCTATGCAGCGGTTCGTGAAATATCCTATCAGGGAGCGCATTTCCGGCTCGATATCGGCGCGCGGGCAATTAATACACGGCATTAGCAGTCACTTGCAAGAGGAAAAATGGAAAGGCCAACTGTAAAAAATATTACCGCTTTTCTGAATAGACTGCTGCATGTAAAAAAAATCAAGGATGCTTCAGTCAATGGCTTGCAGGTAAGACTGTCGCGCGACCGCGAAATAAGGACCGTCGGATTTGCAGTTGATGCGTGCATTCCGACTTTTGAACAGGCAAAAAAACTAAATGCCGATCTTCTGGTTGTGCATCACGGTATCAAATGGAGACCGCAACGAAACACTGATCTGGAAGACCGGAGAGCTGCGTATCTGAAAAAAAATAGCATTGCATTATACGCTGCTCATCTCCCTCTTGATCTGCATGCAGAATACGGGAACAACGTACACTTGGCAAAGCTTTTGGACGTTCACGGTCTAAAACGATTCGGAATGTATCATGGCATAAAGATTGGGTATGCAGGGATTTTTAAAAGAACAAAAACTCTTGATTCCCTTGCCGCGATGCTGAACAAGGAACTCAAGACCAAATGCCGCGTCCTGAAATTCGGGAAGACCAATATCCGTTCAATCGGTATCGTCTCGGGCGGTGGCGGTGATGTGCTATACGATGCTGTGAGGGCAGGACTGGATTGTTTTCTGACCGGTGAGATTAGTCTTTCCGTGTGGAATGCTGCGCGGGAATATGGCTTGACGGTGATCGCTGCCGGTCATTATGCTACGGAAACATGTGGTGTCCGTGCCTGCATGCCACTTATCGAAAAGGCATTTAAAGTGAAAACAGTATTTATTTCGGATTTAAAAAAACAATAACGGGAAATAAAAAAAGGAAAACCTGTCACGAAATTTTTTTTTGAGAATGGAATCTTTTACGGTCATTCCCGTGCAAACGGGAATCTAGGGTTTTTCAGCTCTTTCTGGATGCCCGCTTTCTCGAGCATGACAGTTTAATGAGACATGGCCGATTTAAGATAGGTTCTCATAAAGTGAGGAAGGAGTTATTATGGCGAAACCACTTGTTGGTATTGTAATGGGAAGCGATTCCGATCTACCCGTCATGCAGGAGGCGGCGGTCATGCTTCAGGAATTCGGGATCGAGTACGAGATGACCATTGCCTCAGCACATCGAACTCCGAAAAAAGTTCTTGAATACGGACAGAGCGCTGAGAAACGGGGGCTTAAAATCATCATAGCAGGAGCAGGCTGGGCAGCACATCTTGCAGGTGTCATTGCCTCGCAAACAAGCCTGCCGGTTATCGGGATTCCGATAGACTCCTCACCGCTCAACGGAATCGATGCGTTGCTCGCGACAGCGCAGATGCCGGGGGGAGTTCCGGTAGCGACCATGGCAATCGGCAAATCGGGTGCGCGGAACGCAGGGGTGCTTGCGGCGCAGATACTCGGCGTAAGCGACGTGAAAATCGCCAACCGTTTGAAGGTCTTCAAGGTCGAAATGGAGCGCGAGGTAGAGGAAAAGGCTAAAAGGCTCATGATGCTCTCTTCAGCCGCTCACCATGCGGAAATACCCGCTGCAAGCGAACAACCACCTGCCAAAAAGAAATCACGCCGCAGACGGTGGAAGAAAAAACCAGGAAGCTCCGCTCCTGCACAGGGACAGACGTCATGAAAACGGCCCAGGACTGTTTTGCGTGCTTCTACAGCCAGCTGAACAGGACCATGAAATATGCCGGCATGGACGGGGAGCAGGGACGACAGATTATACGCAAAGCCGCATCCATTATCGAACGTGCTTCCCTGGACGAAGTACCTGCGCGTACCAGTACCCAGATGTACCGGATTCTGGTCAAGGAAATCGGCCGCGATCCGTATGAACAGGTGAAAGAAACATGCAACCTGCGGGCAATCGAACGTTTTCCCAGTCTGCGATGCATGATTCGGGAAGTTCCCGATCGCCTGGAAGGAGCTGTCCGGGTCGCGATTGCCGGGAATAGTATTGATTTTGGCGTGACGGACGAAATTGATATTGATGAATCGTTGTCAGAAGCCTTCCGACTCTCTCTGGAAGGGTACGAACATTTTGCAGAAGAACTTGATATGGCAACCCGCATTCTTTATCTCTGCGACAATGCCGGTGAGATATTGTTCGATCGCGTTTTGATTGAATTTCTGAAAAAGCAGGGCAAAAAAGTTATTGCTGCGGTCAAAGGATACCCGGTCATCAATGATGCAACCCTTCATGACGCGACCGTTGCAGGTCTGCATGAATGCGCAACGATCATTGACAATGGAAATGACGGCGTCGGGACGCTGCTTGAGCTTTGTTCCTCGCTATTTATGCATGAATACCGGAATGCCGATCTGATCATCAGCAAAGGCCAGGCAAATTATGAGACCCTGTATCAGACAAGAGACAGCCGAATTTTCTTTCTGTTCAAAATTAAATGTCAGGCCATGGCGGACTTTTTAAACCGGAGAAACAAGGATATTGTTCTCCTTAACGGGGGAAGATCGCATGCACCAACGAACCTGCCGGGTCCTGCATGATCGAGTTTTCTTTGAAAAAACGAACAAACAGAGTGCTCATCGATCCTCTTTTTCCAGAACGGACATGTTCAGCTGCACGGGAAGTGATTGCATCCGGAGGCGTGATCGTTTATCCTACGGACACCTATTATGCACTGGGGGCAGATCCCCGGAATCGCGCTGCAGTAGAAAAAATTTTCGCATTGAAGGGGCGACCGGCGCATAATCCGATTCTCCTTTTAATCCGGGATACATCGGACGTTTGTTCATGGGCTGTGAACATTACTCGAGGAGCGGAGAACCTTATGAAGAGGTTCTGGCCGGGCCCTCTGACGCTTGTGTTTGATGCACAGCATACTGTTCTGAACGAACTAAGCGCGGGAACCAACAGCATCGGGCTCAGGGTTCCTGCAGAGGCACGCGTTCAGAAGCTGCTTGCCGGTATAGGAGGAGCCCTTACGGCAACCAGTGCAAATATATCAGGAAAACAGAGCGTCGAAACAGTGGATGAACTGCCTGAGAGTATCCTGAACAATGCGGATCTAATTCTTGACGGAGGCAAAACGATCGGCGGAAAACCATCCACGGTTGTGGATACGAGATAAGAAAGGGTTATCATTCTACGGGAAGGAGCAATTTCAGCGAACGAAGTTTTGAAAACAGCATGAAAATCTTGCTCATAGAAGATGACGACGCGGTACGAAACACGATCCTGTCGATTCTTACCTGCAGAAACCACACGGTCGACGAAGCAAAAAGCGCTGAAGAAGCGCTTCTGATGCTGCCTGCGGATTACGATCTGGTCATTGTCGATGTCCTGCTCAAGCAGATGGACGGGCTCACGCTTCTCGAACGGATAACCGGGATGCGGCAGCGCATACCGGTTCTTATGATCACGGGTTTGGAACCTGGAGAGATTGAATCCGCCTGTCTGGAAAAAGGAGCAGCCGGATTTCTGCACAAGCCGTTTCGAGTTCAGGAACTTCTTTCTCTGGTTGACCGAGCCGTTCATCAAACCGGAACCTACTCCCCCATGATTCATGCCCAAAGAAAGGGAACACATGAGAAAAATATTTGTCCTTGATACGAATGTGCTGCTTCACGATCCTCACGCTCTGTTTGCCTTTGGTGATAACGATGTGGTGGTACCGATTGTGGTCATCGAGGAACTCGACAAATTCAAAAAAGGAATCGATGAAATGGGGAGAAACGCCCGTCAAATCTCCCGGATACTGGATGAACATCGGCTCAAGGGGAAATTGTCGGAAGGAGTGCAGTTGGAAAACGGAGGGTCTCTGCGGGTGGAACTGAACCACCAATCGCCCGAATACCTGCCGAAAGAACTGATCATGGACAAGGCCGACAATCGGATTCTTGCCACGGCACTGAACCTGAAACAGGATAACCTGCCGGTCATTCTTGTCACCAAGGACACCAACCTTCGAATCAAGGCCGATGCCATGGGACTCAGGGCCGAGGATTTCGAATCAGAAACCGTCACGATCGAGGAATTGTATTCCGGTGAACTCGAACTGACTGTTGAACCGGGACAGATTGAACGGTTTTATTCGGACGGTGAAGTGCCGGTTCCTGATCTAAAGCCGTATCCGAATCAGTTTGTTATGCTGAAAAACAACGCAAACTCCTCACAAACGGCTCTTGCCCGTTTTCTTCAACAAAAAAATTCCTTCGTTCCGCTAGCGAATGCAAAACATGCAGTGTGGGGCATTACCGCCCGCAACAAACAGCAGCAGTTCGCGCTCGACCTGCTCTTGAATGATGACATCCGGCTTGTGACGCTTGTCGGCAAGGCAGGAACCGGAAAGACGCTTCTGGCCCTGGCAGCGGGACTCGAAAAAACAATAGAGGCTCGGTCGTTCCAGCGGCTTGTGGTTTCCCGTCCGGTCTTTCCCCTCGGGAAGGACATTGGATTTTTGCCGGGCGATATCGAGGAAAAGTTACGGCCCTGGATGCAGCCGATCCGCGACAATCTTGATTTTCTCATGGGAGCCGGAGCCTCTGCAGTTCCCGGGAGGGCAAAGGGCAAAAAGGATCTCCAGAGTCTGTTCGATTTAGGAATGATCGAGGTCGAACCATTGACCTATATTCGCGGCAGAAGCATGCCGAACCAGTACCTTATCGTTGATGAAGCCCAAAACCTCACGCCGCATGAAATAAAAACCATCATTACCCGTGCGGGCGAGGGAACCAAGGTTGTGCTGACCGGCGATCCGTATCAGATCGATAATCCCTATATCGATTCTTCAAGCAACGGGCTTACGTTCGTTGTAGAACGGTTTAAACAGGAATCGATTGCCGGCCATATTACGCTTATTAAAGGAGAACGGTCGGATCTTGCCGAGCTTGCTGCAACGCTGCTGTAAGGGATCGTTAAAAATCCGATGATTTCGATGGAAAAACGAAAACCGCTTTGGGAAAATCTTTTTTTACTGGGAAGCATTCTGGGAATGCTTTTTGTGAGTATCGAGATGATACTCCAGGCATTGAACAAAAGCATCTGCCTGACAGCGGGATGCAAGCTGGTTGCCCAACATGCACGGTTCGGGGATTTTTCTATTCTGGTAGTCGGCTTTCTGTTCTTTGCGCTCGTAACGGTTCTTGCCATTCTGAAACGATATCGAACCATCCCGATCCTGGAAAATGCTCTTTCGTATCTTGTGATCGTTGCCTTAGCTGCAGAAGGCTTTTTTGTAGGATACCAGGTATTCAGCATCAAGACGGCGTGTGTGTTTTGCCTGATCATTTTCATGTTCATCCTTTGTCTCGCGATTCTCAGACTTGCTGCCGGTGAAAAAAATATGATTGCCGGTTTTGGCGCTTTTTTTGCGGTATTCAGCCTGTTGTATCTTATCGCTCCTCCTTCTCAGGGGTCTGTATTACCAACAACGGAACGGCTTGTTCTTTTTTACAGCAAAGACTGCACGTATTGCAAAGAGATCATGAAAGAATTAGAAGAAAACAAGATCGTTGCAACGTATCTTGATGCTGCGGATTATAGCGGATTCCTGAAAAACATGAACATTGAGTATGTGCCGACCCTTCTGGTGAACGATCCTTCGGAAAAGATTTTACTGGTTGGACAGGACGCAATCAGGCGATCTCTTGCAGACTGTAAGAAACCGAAGGCCATGGTGGGCACACGCCCGCTCAAAAAAAACAGCTCTTCGGGGAGTCCTGCGGACTTTTTGAATAACGGCCCGTTGGACATTCGAACATCGCCTGGAATTCTTACCAATCCGGATTCATCTCAAGTTAGCGGATATTGCAAGGAAGAAACAACCTGTCAATAAGCCAAAGCGTTGTTCTGAAGTCCTTATGATCTTCATTGTGTTTTGAAAGTGGATGCGAGGAGTACATCTTTCATGGGAAGTATAGTCTGGAAATTCCTTCGCTCGCTGCGCCTTGCCATTGTTCTCATCCTGGTTCTTGCGCTTGCCTCAATCATAGGAACGCTCATCGAGCAGAATCAACCGCCTGACTATTATGTTCAAGAATATGGACAGCGCGCGGCCGATTTTTTTGCATTGCTCGGGTTTTTTGACCTGTACCATGCATGGTGGTATGTTCTGTTCCTGCTCCTTCTCGCAGTCAATCTTATTGTCTGTTCGCTTGATCGTTTTCCGTCCACCTGGAAGCTACTCAGAGCACCGCTGGCACCCCTGGATGATGAGTGTTTAAAAACAGTTCTGGTGAAACAGGAAATCGTTTTCTCTGGCACTCACGATGAAGCTGAACAAAGAACACGTAAACTCCTTGCTGCACATGGATATTCGACAGCTGAATTCAAAAAGGAGAAAGAAACCGACTTTGCAGGGCAAAAAGGCGGATTGAGCAGACTCGGAGTGTTTGTTACGCATGCAGGCATTCTGTTGATTCTCTGCGGTGCTCTGATCGGGACCTTGTTCGGGTATACGGGTGTTCTGCCTCTTGCCGAGCAGGAATATTCGGGTTCAATTTTTCTGCAAAGGGAACCGCTCTTTCCCAGGATTATGTCCAGCCTCGGAATGCAAAAAAGTTCGACCGTCCCTGATGCGGAGAACGGGCTTACCATGCCGCTTGATTTTTATGTTTTCTGCAATCAGTTTGAAATACTCTATTATCAGGATCAATCAGGCCCCAGCAGGATGCCTTCTGAATACGCATCTCAGATAAGCATTCTGAATCAGAAAGGTGAGAAACTCGCTCAAAAACGGATTACCGTGAATGATCCTTTGACGTACCGGGGGATCACCTTCTACCAATCAGGATACGGCAGGATTCCGCATGCACAAGGAGCTATCGAACTGGCTGTCCGGTCAAAGAAAGAACCATCTCAAAGTGAGCATGTCGTAATAGAGCCGGGTGCTGCGGTTTACGTTCCGTTGATCAAAAGAACAATCAAGGTGCTGAGCACTTCACCCTATGCCGCCCGCAATACCAAATCAGGAGACGTGGTGTTTTACCGTGTGGCACACGGCGAGATGATCAATCCCGCGGTTGAGCTTGCCCTCTATAAGGGCAAAACAGTACAGTATAAAACTATTGTTATGAAGACTGACCAGGGAACACCCTTCATGCCGGAAGATTATACCATCGAGTATGTGCACACCTGGGGAATGCACTATACCGTGCTACAGGTGAAAAAAGACCCTGGCATCGGAGTGGTGTATGCAGGATTTATTCTGATATGCATCGGTCCGCTTCTTGCGCTGTTCGGTTCTCATAAAAAAATATGGATAAAAATTCAAAATAATGACAACGGAGTTTCGGTTATTATTGCAGGCACTGCTCATAGAAATAAAACCGCGTTTGAAACGGAATGTGCGCGCCTCGTGAACGAGTTTAAGGGAACCATTACAGGGGGATAACTATGGACGGAGTTTTTCTGACCGGCCTTTCTCATTATGCATTTGCCATAGCAACACTCTGCTATACACTCTCGTTCATTCTCTATAGCGTATTTCTTTTTTCCAAAAGAAAAGCTCTGGGAACAGCTGCCACGATTACAACATCCGTTGGTTTTGCCATCCAGACCACAGCCTTTTTTGCACGGTGGGCTGCTTCTCATGCGCTTGGAATTGGCAGAGTCCCGCTCACAAACTTATACGAATCATTGCTCTTTTTTACGTGGAGCATTGTTCTGATTTACCTCGTGGTTGAATATCGATACAAGATTCGGTCACTCGGAGCGTTTGTCCTGGGCATTGTTTTTCTTGCACTCGGGTTCAATATGCTGGCGGGCATCCAGACAGAAATTGTTGGCCTTATGCCTGCGCTCAAAAGCAACTGGCTGTTCTACCATGTTCTACTCTGCTTTCTTGGCTATGCGGCATTTGGGATATCATTTGCCGTGAGCATGCTTTCGCTTCTTATGGACTCGCAGGATCGGGGGAGGCTCACATCCGGTTTTGCAGGGCTGGGAATACTCGCGTTCATCATTTTTCTCGGGTACCTGATGGCAGGCCAGGGAGAAGTAATGAAAAAAGCATACTGGCTTGGTCTCGGAATCCTGATCCTGGCATGGATTCTTTTTCTTATTCTCAAGGGTTCGCACCACCGGTCACAGGTTTTTTTGCTCTGGTCATTCGCCATGACGGTTGCAGGAGGTCTTGTTGCAGTGATGGCTGTGGAACTTACGGTATGGTTTTCTCATCCTGCAACGGGATCATTCAAGAGTCACCTGTTTACAACAACGTTTTTTCATCCTTTCTTGCCGATTAAGCTGTTGAGCTGGGCTTTCGTGCTCGCCTTGTTCTGGCTGGTGTGGTCACAGGGAATCCGGATAAAAAACCGGATGCTTGCCTATCTTCCATCACCAGACATGCTCGACAGCATCTCCTATCAGATGATCTCGCTCGGATGGCCGCTCCTCACCATGGGAATCATTACGGGTTCTGTATGGGCGAACACTGCCTGGGGATCGTATTGGAGCTGGGATCCCAAAGAAACATGGTCCTTGATCACGTGGTTTTTATATGCGATTTATCTGCATGCCCGATACATGCGGGGATGGAAGGGTACCCAGATGGCGGTTTTGTCCGTGGCCGGTTTTCTGGCAGTGCTCTTTACGTATCTTGGAGTAAACCTTGTTCTGTCAGGACTGCATTCGTACGGAGGGATTGACTAGGAGAATCACTTTGTTATGGTCACATCGACACGTTTATCAATAGAGTAAAGGGGATAGACGCGGAAATCCTTCACCCAGGGTTGAACCACATAATAATCAGCCTTATGCCACATAAAAATCCATGGTGCGTTCCGAATAACCCGGTCCTCGGCTCTCTGATAGAGTCGGAATCGCTCACGTTCATCCATGGTGGCCTGCGCTGCTTCAATCAAGCGATCAAGTTCCGGATCAGAACAGCGAGTTCTGTTTCCACCTGATCCGATGCTGGAAGAATGAAAAAGCGGAAAAAGAAAATCTTCCGGATCAGGATAATCCGCCCACCAGGACAGCCAGAAGGCATCCGGTTCGCCATCCTGTACTGCCTGTTTTAATGCACTCCAGTCCAGCTGGACAATTTCAACACCGAGACCCACCTTTTCAAGGTAGCTGCTGATCACTTCCACAAGATCGAGTACTTCCGTATCTTCGATGCTGATAAATATCCTGATCGTCTTTCCCTCAGCTCCTGCCTCACGGATGAGTTCCTGTGCTGCAACAGGATCATACGAATAGCCTTTGAGCATCCGTGACCAGTTTTTATTTTTCCAGAGTCCGGGCGGAATCGGGCCGGTGGCAAGTACGCCCCGCTTTTCCAGAACCGTGTTCAGAATATGCTGACGATCAACCGCAAGATTGACTGCTCTGCGAACGCGAACGTCGTCAAACGGAGGACGGGTGCAGTTCAGACCGAGATAATACGTGTTCAATCCTGTCCGTCCCTGGACCAGATCACGCCAGGTTGGATCGGTTGTATACCGCCGATATTCCGATGCAGGAATCAGAAGTACATCGAGCCGACCTGTTTCGAATTCCATGACCGCGGTAAGGTTCTCCGGTATGATCCGATAGACAATACCCTGCAATTTCGGTTTTCCTTCAAAATAATCCTCCCGCGCAGCCAGGATCAGATGCTGTCCGTGCTTCCATTCTGTCAGGCTGTACGGTCCGCTTCCGATTGGATGAGTTCCGAAATCAGGGCCGAGCCGTTCCACCTCTTCCCGGGGCACGATGGATGCGGTGGTCATCGCAAGAAGCGAAAGGAACGGACCGAACGGTTTGGTCAATCTGATCGTTAATGTATGATCATTTACGACATGAATGCCCGAGACCCGTTCGGTTTTGCCTGCTATAAACTCCTTTGCGCCGTCAATTCTGTCCAAAACCCAGGTAAGCGGGGCTCTGGTTGATGGCTTCAGAACGCGCTCAAACGAATACCGGACATCATGGGCAGTAATCTTCTTGCCATTATGGAACCGGATATCGCGACGCAATCGGAAGCTGTACACAAGTTGATTTTCCGAAAGTTTCCATGAAAAGGCAAGATCAGGCACAATATCTAGATTCTCATTAAACCGGACGAGCCCGTTAAACAGCTTTGCAGCGATTCCGCCGCCCTGCACATCGGTGATCAGCGCCGGATCCAGGGTTGTCGGGTTGTTGCTGAGACGAAGATAAAGATGATTTTTGAGGCGCCCGTCATCTTTCTTTTGGCAGCCAATGACAGATACACACATGCCAACAACGACAAGCAGGGAGAAAAAAAACATCCAGTGTTTGGCGGGAATGAAAGAGTTATTTCGATGCATTGACAAGCGCCTTGAATAGTTTTTTTGTCGAACGATCATGGAGCTTTTTTTCAGGGTGCCATTGGACCGCAATAAGAAAATTTTGTGTCTCAGTTTCAATGGCTTCGATGATCTGATCCGAGCTTCGTGCGGAGCAGCGGAGCTTTTTCCCCAACTGTTTCACGCTTTGATGATGCGAGCTCCGGACGCGTATTTTCTCTGGCCCGAGAATTTTATACAGAGTTGTTCCTTCAATTGGAGCAACTTCATGTTCCATCGTTGTTCCCGGTTCCGAAGGCCGGTGAGCCCGAGCATGAGGAACCTGGAGCGCAATGTCCTGATAGAGGTTACCGCCAAGCGCGACATTCACCAGCTGTTCTCCGCCGCATATTGCAAGAATCGGTTTTTTTGCCTTGTATGCAGCTTTAAACAGGCTGATCTCGAACCGCGCGCGTTCATCAGGTGACAGAATGAGATGTGCAGCCGCACGTAGTTTTTCACGGTAAAACCGTGGATGCATATCATCCCCGCCGCTGAACACAAAGCCGTCTAGTCGTTTGACAAGATCAGGGATGCTGTCATGTATTCCTGCAATGAGGAGGGGAATTCCACCGGCTTGCTGCACTGCCTGGGCGTAATCCTGATCGCTATAGTTCAGGTTTCTTTTGGATCGAATTTCGAGATCCATGGTGATGCCGATCAGTGGTTTCATAGAGGGACTTCTGGAAAGTTCAAAGTCGTTTCATCAGCATTTCCAATATGGCTTTCTGGACGTGCATACGGTTTTCCGCTTCATCGAAGACCACGGATTGGGGTCCGTCGATTACTTCAGCAGCTACTTCCTCTCCCCGATGAGCCGGAAGGCAATGCATGAACAAGGCGCCTTTTTTTGCTGCCTGCATGAGCCTGGTGTCCACCTGGAATCCCTGAAAGTCATTAATACGCTTGTTTTGTTCAGCTTCCTGTCCCATGCTCGCCCAGACATCGGTATACACGACATCGGCGTTCTGTACCGCAGCATACGGATCAGCGGATGTTTCAACGCGCGACCTGGTTTTTTTCGCTTCTTCCTGCAGATCCCCCAGGATTGCATGGCTTAACTCATATCCTGCAGGAGATGCAATTGAAAAATGCATGCCTGCTTTTACGCACGCCTGGACCAGGGAATTTGCAACATTATTGCCGTCGCCGATGAACGCGAGTTTCAATCCTTTCAAGTGTCCTTTCTTCTCCTGGATCGTGAATAAGTCAGCAAGCGCCTGACAGGGGTGATGGGTATCCGTAAGCCCGTTAATAACCGGAATGGTCGCAATTCGAGCAAGTTCTTCGACGGTTTCCTGTGCATACGTTCTGATCATGATCCCGTTCAAATAGCGGGAAAGGGTGCGTGCTGTGTCAGCAATGGTTTCGCCTCTGCCCATTTGAATATCCTGAGTTGACAGAAAGAGCGCATGGCCTCCGAGCTGATACATCCCGACCTCGAACGACAGACGAGTACGAGTCGACGACTTCTGGAAAATCAATCCCAAGGTCTTTCCCTTGAGCGGTTGATACATTTTTTTCTGTTTGACATATTTTTTGAGAATCTTCGACCTGGCAAAGATCTTTTCCATGTCTTTTGCCGTGAGATCGGAAATCGTAAGCAGATCTTTTTTCACGTGAGCCCTTCCTCAAATTAATTATGGTTGTTGTTCGGTCAACACCGCATCCAGCGCCTGGATGAGGAGGTCGATTTCCTCATCAGTGATGATAAGCGGCGGCATAAAGCGGAGGACGGTGTTTACCGTGCAGTTGATCAAAAAACCCTTTTTTAAGCATGCAGTTACAAGGGGTTTCCCTTCGCAATTGAGTTCCATGCCGAGCAGCAGTCCTTTGCCACGAACGCTTTGTATGCAGGAATGCTTTTTTTGGAGACTGATCAATCCGTTCAGGAAGTGCCGGCCCAGATGCTCAACCGACTGGATGATAATATTGTCTTCCAGAAGGGTCTCAAGAGCGGCAAGCCCGGCTGCACATGCCAGCGGATTTCCACCGAAGGTTGTGCCATGCGATCCGGGAGTGAACGCGCAGGCAACTTTGTCTGTTGCAAGAAGAGCAGCGATCGGCATGCCACCGCCCAATCCTTTCGCAAGGGCAGCAATGTCCGGGGTAATTCCTTCATGCTCGTACCCGAAAAGCTTCCCGGTTCTGCCCATGCCGGTCTGTATTTCATCAAGAATGAGAAGGATATTGTGCTTGTCGCACAATGTCCGCAATGCTTTCAGATAGCCGCTGTCCGGAATGACGACCCCGCCTTCGCCTTGGATCGGTTCAACCAGAATAGCGCAGGTGTGTTCATTGATCGCCTGTTCAACCGCTTTCACATCATTGAAAGCTACATATCGGAACCCAGGCAGCATGGGTTCGAATGTCTTGTGAAATTTTTCCTGTGCAGTAGCTGCCAGAGCACCCATGCTTCGGCCATGAAATGACCCGCGCATCGTAATAATTTCATACCGGTCCTGCTTTAAAATTTCCCTACTGTACCTTCGCGCTAGCTTGATTGCTGCTTCAATAGCTTCTGTGCCTGAATTGCAGATAAAGACCTTGTCAGCAAAAGAATTTCGGACGAGCAGTTTAGCAAGATTGATCTGCGGCTCAATATGAAAATGATTAGAAACATGCATGAGCCGCTGGGCTTGTTTCTGGAGTGCTACAACCACTCGGGGATGGCAGTGGCCAAGGTTGTTGACCGCAACGCCTGCCACAAAATCAAGATATTCCCGGCCATCCGAGTCATATACCTTTGTGCCTCTTCCTTTAATAAGGACAATCGGCTGACGACTGTATGTGTTCATGATGAACTGTTCTGAATCAGAAAGAAGATCATTCGTAATCATAAAGGGAAACTATCACAATGAGATTGAAAAATCAAATAAAAATTGATAAAACTACGGTTTTTGGCTCATTTTATTGGGTTGCTTATGAGTTGATTCACTGACTCAATAAAAAGAACCTTTCAGGGAATCAATACGGTATAATTAACCACAATGCATCACTTTACAACCACTGATGAACACGGAAAAATATTTACACGGGTTTCATCTGCGTTTATCCGCGATTAATATAGCGTTTCTTAAATCTTATGGACATTATCACTGCACACGATTTATCAAAGAATTATAACGGCATCCTTGCTGTTGACCGGATTGCTTTTTCCATTAAGCAAGGGGAATTCTTCGGATTTCTTGGGCCGAATGGAGCCGGAAAAACCACGGTTATGCGAATTATTTCCTGCTATCTGCCTCCCACAGGTGGGACCGTCATGGTTTCCGGATGCAATGTTCTAAAGAATCCGAGCCAGATTAAAGCCCAGCTTGGGATTATGCCGCAAGAGAGTAATCTTGATCCTGATCTGAATGTTCTCGAGAATCTCATTGTTTATGCACGGTATTTTTCTATTCGTAAAAAAGAGGCTCTCGGTCTTGCCAGGGAACTTCTTACTATGGTTGAGCTTTCGGAAAAGGCATATAGTAAGATTGATCAGCTGTCAGGAGGAATGAAGCGCAGACTTCTTCTTGCTCGATCGTTAATCAATAATCCGGAGATTCTCATTCTTGACGAGCCGACAACTGGTCTCGATCCTCATAGTCGGCATGCGATATGGGACAAGCTGAATAATTTCAAATCGAATAATAAAACTCTTTTGTTGACCACCCATTACATTGAAGAAGCAGAAAAACTTTGCGACCGCGTTGCTATTATGGATCGAGGTAAGGTTGCGGTGATTGATACGCCCCAGCACCTGATGGCCATCCATGGAGGAAATTTGGAAAACGTGTATTTGAAACTTACCGGGAGGAGTCTTGCAGATTAATAATGTCATAAGCGTCTTGCATAGACACTGGATGGTTTATACCAAACTATACAAGACCAATTTTGCTCTCAATTTTTTCGAACCCGCGCTCTACCTGGTTGCAATGGGGTTCGGACTTGGCGCGCTCGTTCCTGATGTGAAAGGAGAACCCTACATTAAATTTATTGCTCCCGGCATTATTGCTTCCTCATCTATGTTTGCGGTGGTATATGAATGTACGTACGGATCGTATGTCCGAATGACGTTTCAAAAAACATTCGATGCCATTCTTTCTACACCGGTAAACATTCAGGATCTGGTCGCAGCAGAACTTATCTGGGGTGCGATAAAAAGCGTTATGTTTGGGATTACGATTACTATCGTAGTTGCCTTGTTCGGACTTATTGATTCATGGCTTATCATTCTTTCGTTTCCTTTTCTCTTTTTTTGTGGATTGATTTTTGCTGCATTGTCGTTGGTTGTAGTTGCGATTGTGCCTGGTATTGATTCCTTCTCGTATTTTTACACGTTGTTTATGACCCCACTCTTCTTATTTTCAGGAATATTCTTCCCCCTGGATACGTTGCCTACTATTGTTACTCATCTTGCTTCCTTTACTCCGTTGTATCATCTGGTTGCAATCTGTAGATCATGCTCTGCGGGAATGATTTCAGGCGTATGGGGAAGCATGTTATGGATTGTCATTGTTGCTTTCATTCTGGCTCCTTTGCCGTTTTATATGATACGAAAGAGAGTTATTGCCTGACCTCGATGTGAGTGAATCGTTTCAGTTAGAATTCCTTCTTATGCTATACTTAACTCGTAAATTTTGAAAAATAGCTAAAGTTATGAAGCCAAAACGCGATAGGAAAACTAAAACACTTGAAAACGTCCAGATAAAACAAAAAAACAGAGATATTCTGAACAGGAGCCTATGAAAAGAAAACGGAATACGAACATACACATTCTCGCAGGAGATGTTGGAGGCACCAAAACCTTTCTGGGATTGTTTAAAATATCCCCGGAGAGCTGTGATCCCATCGCGATTCAAACATTTCCCAGCAAATCGTATGACGGTGTAGAAACGATCATACAAGAATTTCTAAAAAACAAAGGCACGGTATCAGCCATTTGCCTGGGAGTTGCAGGGCCTATTGTGAACAGAAGTGTGAGCATAACGAACCTTCCTTGGAAAATAACCGAGCGTTCCCTGGAGCGGTACTTCTCTATACCTGTTGTTCTTGTGAACGATCTTGTGGCAAATGCGTATGGAATTGCGAGCTTAAAACCTAAGGACTTTGTCGTGTTAAGCAGAGGAAAAAATACGGTTGGAAACGCTGCTCTTCTTTCTGCAGGAACCGGATTAGGAGCAGCTATTTTATTTTGGGATGGCGTTCGTCATGTTCCTTCTTCTTCCGAAGGAGGCCATGTTGATTTCGGGCCCAAGAACCGTGTTGAGTTATGTCTTCTTACCTATCTTTTTGAACGCTATGGACACGTGAGTTATGAACGGCTTTTGTCAGGATCTGGCCTTGTTACTATTTATCAGTATCTTAAAGATTCCGGAGAGCAGGGTACAGAGCAGGAATGGGTCAGAGAACAGATGCAAAAAGAGGATCCGGCTGTTGTGATTACAGAATCAGCACGCCTTGGAAAAGATGCGCTTTGTGCGGCTGCACTCGATATGTTCTGCTCAATTTATGGTTCAGCCGCAGGAAATCTTGCGCTTCAAGGAATGGCAACTGGAGGAATGTATCTAGGCGGAGGTATTGCACCGAAAATCATCTGGAAATTAAAAGAGGGAACTTTCTTAAAAGCATTTATGGAAAAGGGCAGGCTGTCAGACATTGTCCGACGGATTCCCGTCAAGGTTATTATGAATGAGCGTGCAGCACTGTATGGAGCAGCAGCGAGGGCACAAAGGATGATTGAGGAGAGACGTTAACTTCGCGCATCAAGTTATTATGAGATTACACTGTCATTGCGAGCGACCGCAGCGAGCGCGGCCAATCCCAGCAAAAAAATTTTGCTGCGAACACCAATACAAAAGACCTGATAACCATATGAAGGCACCTCAGCATACCAGAGCGCATCGGCACTCTGGTATGCTTCAAGGAAAGAGTCCAATCTAACCTTGGAGGTGCTGTATGAAAGTGTACACTGGATTAGATCTGCATTC
>Ga0265297_10004009_pt1 | contig 25026 bp, 23 predicted proteins | sample Munlanlwell13791_FD_192502 | JGI IMG/M metagenome (GOLD analysis project Ga0265297, IMG submission 192502) | Leachate microbial communities from a municipal landfill in Southern Ontario, Canada - Leachate well 137-91 | ecosystem: Engineered > Solid waste > Landfill > Unclassified | place... | reverse complement strand
TGCCGGTTGCCGCAATATTCGGCCCGACAGATGAAAATAAATACGGGCCGTGGTCTCAAGAGAAAATAGTTATCAAAAAAGATATATTTTGCCGGCCATGCGAAAAAGCGCAGTGCCGTTTTGCCAGTCTGACATGCCTATCTTGCCTGAAGGTTGATGATGTGTTTAGGCAGGTAAATTTTTTGCTTAAAAGCAGGGATAAAGAAGCTTCCAGGGAAGCCTCTTCAGAGTACCGGCGTATTTTAATCGCGCGTACTGACCGCATAGGAGATGTGTTGTTGTCCACTCCTGTAATTAAAGCCTTAAGGGAAAAGCACCCCCAGGCTTATATTTCCATGGTGGTTGCCCCTTATGCCCGGGACATCGTCGAAGGAAATCCATATTTGGATGAAGTCATAATTTATGACAAAGATATTAAACATAGAAGTTGGTTGCGTTGGCTAAAATTTGCCCGCAGGCTAAGAAATAAAAGATTTGATTTGGCGGTAATTTTACATCCGACTAATCGCATACACCTGTTAGTTTTCTTAGCCGGGATCCCTAAGCGTTTAGGCTATAACCGCAAATTTGGTTTCCTGAATAATCTAAGAAGAGTTCATATAAAACAAGAAGGCCGCATGCATGAAGCGGAATATAACCTGGATTTGATTTCCAGCTTAGGCGTAAGCGGTAACGCACAGGATTTATTCATGCCTATAAGGCCGGAATCAGAGAAGTGGGCCAAAGATTTATTTGCCGGTTATGGTATTAAAGAAACGGATAAATTGCTGGCGATTAACCCCGGGGCAAGTTGCCCTTCGAAGATATGGCCGCAAGATAACTTCGCGCGAGTATCCGAAATATTAGCCAGGAGGCATAATCTTAAGATCCTGATTGTGTCAGGCCCTAAGGATATTTCTCTTGCAAATATGATTGCCGGAAAAATAGGGGATAAGGCGTTAAATTTATCAGGCAAGACCTCGGTAAGCCAGCTGGCCAGTGTTCTTAAGAGGTGTGTTTTATTTATTTCTAATGATTCCGGGCCGGTGCATATTGCCTCAAGTTTAGGGGTTCCGGTTATTTCTATTTTTGGACGCAATCAAGCCGGGCTTAGCCCGCGGCGCTGGGGCCCGTTGGGCAAGCAGGATAAATACTTGCATAAAGATATAGGCTGCCTTCAATGCCTGGCGCATAATTGCAAAAAAGAGTTTGCCTGCCTTAAGGCGATCAGCGTTGAGGATGTGCTCTGTGCCGCTGAATCCATACTCAGCAGTCAATGATATTTTGCTCTTCGGCATATTGTTCGCGTGCGAAAATTTTCGCCGTGCGCTACGGTTTACGATTCACTCCCGGACTGACTTACGCTTGCGAAAGAGTCCTCCGTTCGTCGTAAATCCTTGCGCACATTTGCCGAAAATTTTCTAATGCACGCTACACAATATACCGAATGCAAAATATCTATAGAATTAGCGTATGACTTGGTTTGATTTTGAGCAGGGCGTGGAGGCAAGGAGCGGGCACGGTTCCGTAATTTTCTAGTGTCAGAGAGCGACGCCAGCCGACCCGAGCGAAGTTTTGACACGCCGGGGCAAAACGAGCGTCCCTGCGAAGAACAAACCAAGGCAGACGCGGACAAGATATCTTGTAAGGAAATATTTCTGTTTGAATTAGCGTTGAATTGTGATAAAATTATTACCTATGATTAACCTGAAAAAAGTAAAAAGATATTCGATTAAAACCCGCTTTAGCAAGGTAAATAAGGGGGATTTCGCGCTTGCTCCGGCCAAACTCAAGAGTTTTAGCGGTTTTTTAAGCTCTTTGCCTGATATCTTAAAAGCCAGAGATTTGCGGCAGATTTCTTCGGATATTGCCGCAGCCCGGAAGAAGAAAAAAGCGGTAATTTTTATGGCCGGCGCCCATGTAATAAAGTGCGGGCTCAATCCGGTATTAATTGAGTTGATCAAGCAAAAAGTGATTAGCTGCATTTGCCTTAATGGCGCCGGGATCATCCATGATTTTGAGATTGCTTTCCAGTCAAAGACCTCCGAAGATGTTGCTGAAAACCTTAAAAACGGAAGTTTCGGTATGGGCAAAGAAACCGCTGATTTTATTAACCAGGCGGTTAAAGACGGGGTAAGCGAAGGTTTGGGGTTGGGAAGCGCGGTAGGAAAAATGATTTTCGATGAGAATTTGCCGTATAAGAATTTGAGCCTGCTTTATAACGCTTATAAATACAATGTACCAGTATGTGTTTTTGTGGGGATCGGTACGGATATAATCCATCAGCACCCTTCATTTGACGCCGGCCTTACCGCCGAAGGCTCGTTACGTGATTTTCATACTCTTGTCGAGAATATCCGCGCGTTAAACCAGGGGGGAGTGGTTTTAAATTTTGGTTCGGCGGTTATTTTACCAGAAGTGTTCTTAAAGGCGCTTAATCTGGCACGTAACCTTGGGAATAAGGTTAAGGATTTTACCACTGCCAATTTTGATATGATTTATCATTACCGGCCGGCGCAGAATGTGGTAACTCGTCCGACGAATTCAGGAGGCAGGGGTTATTATATTATCGGCCACCATGAGATAATGCTCCCGCTTTTGGCGCAGGCGGTAATTGAAAAGATATGAAGAACTTAAGAAAGAGAATCGGGAAATTTAATAAGGCCAGGATTTTAGTTATCGGGGATTTGATCCTGGATGAATATATATGGGGCAGCGTAGAGAGGATTTCTCCGGAGGCCCCGGTTCCCGTGCTTTGGGCCAATAAACGCACTTTTGTCCCCGGAGGAACGGCCAATGTCGCCAATAATATCCGTTCTTTAGGCGCCAAGGTTTCTTTGTTGGGGGTTACCGGAGATGACGCTAACTCTAAAATATTATTCGCGGAGTTGAGAAAAAGAAAGATCAATACGCGGGGCATCTTTATAGAGCGCAAAAGGCACACTACCGTAAAGACGCGTATACTTGCCGGGCATCAGCAGGTAGTAAGGGTGGATTGGGAACATACGCATGACCTTCCGGAGGAGCTGAATTTAAAGATCTTAAAGTATGTCGAAAAGAATATCAGGTCATTTGACGCTCTTATTATCGAGGATTACGGCAAAGGAGTAATCAATGTGGAGCTTCTTGGCAGGCTTGTTTCTTTAGCCAAGGCCTATAAGAAGATCATTACCGTAGACCCTAAAGAAGAGAATTTCCAGTATTATCGCGGGGTAACCGCGATAACCCCTAACCGCAAAGAGTTAGAGAATGCTATCAGAAATCTTAAGATTAAAGACAATAGCAACAGGCTTAAAATTAATACAGACAGGTTATTTACGGATAAAGATATAGATTCCGCGGCCCGCCAGATCACGGAGTATTTAAACCTGGATTCTATTTTGGTAACTTTAGGCGAGCAGGGGATGAAATTGCTTGAAAATAACGGCCGCCTGACGCATATCCCGACTGTAGCGCAGGAAGTTTTTGATGTGTCCGGGGCAGGGGATACGGTAATCAGCAGTTTTACCCTGGCGCTTTGCGCCGGCGCCTCAAAGCTTGAGGCAGCGCATATCGCTAATTTCGCCGCCGGTATTGTCGTGGGGAAATTGGGGACAGCGGTAACAACTTCCCGGGAACTTTTAGAGAGGATTAAATAAAATGGATGTAATCGGAGTTATTCCGGCAAGGTATTCATCTACCAGGTTTAAGGGTAAGGTCTTGGCGGATATTATGGGCAAGCCTATGTTGCAGCATGTTTGGGAACGGGCTAAATCAAGCCGTATACTGGATGATTTGATTATTGCCTGTGACGATGAAATAATCCAAAAGGCGGCAATTAAATTCGGGGCTAAAACTGTAATGACTTCTAAAGAGCATACCTGCGGCACTGACAGGATCAGCGAGGTGGTTAATCCTTTGGATGTGAAGGTCGTTGTGAATATCCAGGGGGATGAGCCTTTGATCCATCCAATGATGATCGATAATGTCGCGCGCGCTTTATTAGAAGACAGTTCTCTTAGCATGGCGACAATTATGAAAAAGATTGTTGATCCGGCGGAGGTAACCGATCCGAATGTGGTGAAGGTGGTAGTGGGTAAGAATAACCTTGCTTTGTATTTTTCGCGCGCGCCTATCCCGTATTTAGCGCCAAACGCCGAGATCAAAGAAACAACTTATTATAAACATATCGGCCTTTATGGCTACACAAAAGATTTCCTTTTTACCTATAAGAACCTGCCTGTTTCTAATCTTGAGAGGGCGGAGAAGCTTGAACAGCTGCGTGTTTTGGCCGAAGGTTTCAAGATCAAGGTGATTGAAACTAAATTTGACACTATAAGCGTAGACACTCCTGAAGATTTAGAGAAGCTCAAGGCTTTATTACAAAAGGGGATAAGCTAATGCGCCAGGTTAATGTGGGGAATATAAAGTTTGGCGAAAAGAATCCGCTCGTGCTTATTGCCGGGCCTTGTGTTATTGAATCGGAAAGTTCATGCCTTGAAGCTGCCGGGAAGATTAAGGCTATCGCAGCCTCATGCGGAATCCCGTTTATCTTTAAATCCAGTTTTGATAAGGCCAACCGGCTTTCAGTCGGTTCTTATCGCGGCCCGGGAATAAATAAGGGGTTAGCTATTTTAAAGAAAGTAAAACAGCAGCTTAAAATACCTGTCTTGAGCGATGTGCATTGCGCAAAAGATATGCCCGCGGCAGCTAAGGTCCTGGACATTATACAGATACCGGCATTTTTGTGCCGTCAAACAGATATTATGCTGGCCGCGGCAAGGACGGGCAAGGTTGTGAATATCAAAAAAGGCCAGTTTCTGGCTCCCTGGGATATTTTACCGATAATTAAAAAGGTTGAGTCCACCGGAAACAAGAATATATTGATTACCGAAAGAGGGGTAAGTTTTGGTTATAATAACCTGGTTACGGATTACCGCAGCATCGCGATCATGCGCGAATTTGGTTATCCTGTAATCTACGATGCTACTCACAGCGTGCAGTTGCCCGGAGGAAAGGGCGCCTGTTCCGGAGGACAGAGTGAGTTTGTTGCCGGCTTATCCAGGGCAGCTGTAGCTTTTGGCTGCGATGGTTTATTTTTGGAGGTGCATATTGACCCTAAAACAGCCCCTTGTGATGGAGCGAACATGATTAATTTTAAAGAATTGGAAAGCTTGTTAAAACAAATCAAAAAGATTGAGCGTGCGCTATGAAAATAAATGTGATTAAGCGGGCAAAAGAGGTTCTGGATATTGAGGCGCAGGCGATAAAACTGCTTAAGGGCCGCCTGAACAAGGAGTTTGTCAAGGCTATTGAGCTAATCCTTAAAAATAAAGGCAGAGTCGTAGTCAGTGGTATGGGAAAAACCGGCATTATCGGGCAAAAACTCTCCGCGACACTTGCTTCTACCGGAACGCCCAGTTTATTTATGCATACAGCAGAGGCCATTCATGGAGATCTGGGCAAGGTTACCGATGACGATGTCATAATTATTCTTTCTAACAGCGGTTCAACTGAGGAGATGAAGCAGCTGCTGCCCATACTTAAAAAGATAGGCTCGCCGATTATTTCGCTTACCGGGAATGTAAAATCAGTTTTAGCTAAATATAGTGATGTAGTTTTGGATGTTTCGGTTGAAAAAGAAGCCTGCCCTTTAGGTCTGGCTCCTACAGCTTCCACCACCGCTACTTTGGCCATGGCGGATGCTTTGGCAGTATGCCTACTGGAGCTGAAAGGTTTTAAAGAAAAAGATTTTGCTTTTTTCCATCCCGGAGGGGCTCTAGGCAGGCGGCTGCTTTTAAAAGTTGAGGATATCATGCGCCGGGGATCCTCCAATGCCGTGGTAGATGAAAACAAAAAAGTTTCACAGGTTTTATGCTTGATTACCCGCGCCAGGGCAGGTTCAGCAACGGTTGTAGATAAGAATGGCAAGTTAAAAGGAATATTTACCGACGGAGATTTACGCCGGCACCTGGAGAGCGATGAGAACCTGGCGCAACGGCTGATTAAAGAAGTGATGACTAAGAATCCGGCCGTTGTAAATAAAGATATGCTGGCTGCCGAGGCAATGCGCATATTACAATTCAGGAAAATAGATGAGGTTCCCGTAGTGGATAAATTTATGCGGCCGGTAGGCTTACTGGATATTCAGGATCTGCTTAAGGCAGGCTTGGTTTAATTATGCTTAAGAAAACAAAAAGGGAAGAATTAAACGGCAGACTCCGGAAAATCAAGCTGCTCTTATTGGACGTAGACGGGGTTTTGACTGACGGAAGGATAGTCTATGATTCCCGGGGCAGCGAGCTTAAATTTTTTGATGTGCATGATGGTTTAGGGGTTTATGTCTTGAATAAAGCAGGGATTCCTACCATCTTGATTACAGCTAAAAGTTCTAAAACCATTCTTCCGCGCGCCAAGGATATGCGGGTGGCTGAAGTCTTTGCCGATGTTTTTCCCAAGACCGCTGTCTTAAGCAGGATTATCGGGAAATATAAGGTTTCCAGAGATGAAATTTGTTTTGTGGCGGATGATTTAGTGGATTTGTCGCTTATGCGTAAAGTGGGTTTGCCGATAGCGGTGGGAAACGCTTCCGGAGAAATAAAAGAGGCCGCAATTTATGTAACTAACCATACGGGCGGCCGCGGAGCTGTCAGGGAAGTAGCTGAATTGATCCTTAAATCGCAGGGTAAATGGAAAGAGACTTTAAAATTTTATGGAGCTTAAGAAGTTTGTATTTTTGATCGTGGTGTTCATATTTTTATCCGGTAGCTCTTTCGCGATTGAAACCAGCAAAACAATAAAAGAAACTAATGATTCTGACCAGCAGATCGGAGACTTTTCCCTTTCTGGCTATGGAGAGAAAGGGAAAAAGTCCTGGGACTTGGCCGGAAAATCAGCGGATATATTTAATGAGGTAGTTAAGCTTAAGGAAGTAGTGGGCAACCATTACGCCGATAAAGACAGCATTAATCTTACCGCTGATAACGGAGATTTTAATAAGAAAAGCGGAGTTGTTCATTTAGAAGATAATGTGGTGATTACTACCTCAAGTGGATCAAAACTGACTACTGATTCTCTGGATTGGGACCGTAAGCAGCAGATAGTCAGCACTTTGGAAAAGATTAATCTTCAGCGTTCGGACATGTTCCTTACCGGTGTAGGGGCAAGGGGCCAGACCGCGCTTAAACAGGTGGCATTGGAAAAAGATGTGCGTTTGGATATTGAGCAGCAAGATAAGCAAAAGGGCAAAAAAGAAAAGATAATGATTATCTGCGATGGGCCGCTGGAAGTAGATTATGAAAAAAATATTGCCATATTTAATAATAATGTTAAAGTAGAAACGCCGGATTTAACCATGTACAGCGATAAAATGCAGGTTTATTTTACTCCGAAACAGGAAGGGCCGAAGAAGAACGAGGCTTCCTCGGTGATGTCCAGTTCTATCAATAAGATTATTGCCCAGGGGAATGTGCGTATATTGCGCGGCGAGAATACGTCTTTTAGCCAGGGGGCGGTCTATACTGCTTTGGATAAGAGGATAGTTTTAACCGGTAGGCCGCAGATAGAGATTTATCAAACGGAGAATTTGAATGCAGCTTTTGGAAACTAAAGGTTTAGCCAAATCATACGACGGACGAACCGTGGTCAACGGCGTGGATATTACGGTTAAACGGGGCGAAATTGTAGGTTTGCTTGGCCCCAATGGCGCCGGCAAGACTACGACTTTTTATATGATCGTTGGCATTGTGCCGCCAAACCGCGGTAAGATTGTTTTTGATAATCATGAAATTACGAACCTGCCTATTCATGAGCGCGCGCGTTTTGGTATAGGGTATCTTTCCCAGGAAGCTTCGATATTCCGAAAATTGACGGTTGCCGAAAACATAAACGCTATCCTGGAAACTCTGCCTTTGAGCCGTTCACAAAGAAAACGCAGGCTTATTTCCCTGCTTGAAGAATTGAATATAGCGCATTTAGCCAAAAATAAGGCCTATACCTTAAGTGGAGGGGAAAGGCGGCGCCTGGAGATTACCAGGGCCCTCGTAACTAACCCTTCTTTTATACTTTTGGATGAGCCTTTTTCCGGCATTGACCCTATAGTGGTTAATGAAGCCCAGGAGATCATTAAAGAGTTAAAAGCTAAGGGGCTGGGGATTTTGTTGACTGATCATAACGTGCGGGAGACGCTGGCTATAACTGACCGGGCTTATTTAATTGCCGATGGGTCTATCCTTATATCAGGTTCGGCGCATGAATTGATCAGCCACCCGCGAGCCCGCGAGGTTTATTTGGGGGAGAAGTTCAGAATGTGATTTCGCCCTCTTATTGAGGAGGCGAAATCATCCCCGCCGGTTGTACTGACTTATTTTTGTAATCAGTACGCGGGGATATTGAATAATAAGCAAAGATTCCCGCCGTTATACACTCGTAGTACTTTAGCTCAAATGCCAAAGTACTACTCGTAACGTCGGGATCAATTTACACATTGACTTACTCATACTGATGTATTCGTAAGTCAAGTGTTCATTGAATTCGGCCATACAACTTATGTTCGTTGCCACTCCATAAGTTGTGGCCTCATTAAGAAAGGATTCAAATGAAAACTGAAGTAAAGAAACTGGATAGCACTAAATGCGAATTAAGCGTAGCGGTGAGCGGGGAATTAGTTAAAAATAAATTTGAGGAGGTTTTTTCCCAGATTGCCAAGGAAGCAAAGGTACCGGGATTCCGTCCGGGTAAGGCTCCGCGGGATATTTTAGAGAAACATTATGCCGCTTCCGTACACGAGCAGGTATTAAAGGAATTGGTGCCTGATGTGTATAACCAGGCAATTACGGCAGAAAAACTTGATGTAATCGAATTGCCGCAGATAACCGATGTGAAACTGGACCGCAGTAATCTTTCTTTTAAGGCGGTTGTAGAGGTGACTCCGGAGATAGCCATTGAAGATTATAAGAAAAAGAAGATAAATTACAAATTAGTGGCAGTAGCCGCGGATGAAATAAAGAAACAGATTGATTCCGTTAAAGAATCACGCAAGGCAGAGATTATAGATGATAAATTCAGCCGTTCTTTGGGGTATCCAAATCTGGCGGAATTTGAGAAGGCGGTAGAGAGGCAGATTTTTATTAACAAAGAAAATCAGGAACGCCAGCGTATTGAAAATGAATTGATTGATAACCTGATGAAGGATTTGGAATTTAAAGTTCCCGAGAGCCTGGTTAACCGGCAGGCTCAGGATATGCTGCGCCAGACAAAGCTGGATTTAGCGATGAAAGGGCTGCCCCGTGATAAAATTGAGGAGCAGGAGAAACTGATCCTGGAGGGAATACAGCCTCAGGCTAAGAAACAGGTTAAGGTTTATTTAGTTTTAGCAGAGATTGCCAGGAAAGAAGGCATTCCTTTGGATGACCATATGCCGGTCAAGGTAATGGAATTTTTATTAAGCGAAGCGGATTGGCAGGAGACTCATTAAAACGGAGGCTACGATGGATACAAAAATGCAGACATTGGTTCCTATGGTAATTGAGCAGACTGCTCGGGGGTATGAGCGTGCCTACGATATTTACTCGCGCCTTTTAAAGGACCGCATTGTCTTTATCGGCACGCCTATTGATGATTATGTGGCCAATCTCGTGATTGCCCAGATGCTTTTCTTGCAGATGGAAGAGAAGGATAAGGATATCAATGTTTATATTAACTCGCCCGGAGGTTCGGTTACCGCAGGGCTTGCTATATACGACACTATGCAGTTTATAAAATGCGATGTGGCCACCTATTGCGTAGGCCAGGCAGCCAGTATGGGGGCGGTTTTGCTGGCAGCCGGAACCAAGGGGAAACGTTTTGTGCTTCCTAATTCACGGGTGATGATCCATCAGCCTTGGGGAGGAGTACAGGGAGCGGCTGCGGATATATCCATCCAGGCTAAGGAGATATTGACCCTGCGTGATAAAATTAATAATATCCTTGCGTATCATACATCTCAATCACTGGAGAAAATCCAAAAGGATACTGACAGGGATTATTTTATGTCTGCTCAAGAAGCAAAGGATTACGGGATAATTGATGAAGTGGTATTAAACAACAAAAAAATAAAATAACACCCCGCGCTTATAAGGAATTGCGCGAGTGTGCCCTTATGGGCAAGGAGGATCAAAAATGAGAAAAAACTATCTTTTGACACCGGGTCCGACTCCGCTGCCGCCTGAAGTATGCCAAGCTCTGGGAAGGCCGATTATTCATCACCGTACCCCGCAGTTCCAGGCAATACTTAAAGAGGCTACCGAGGGGTTAAAATATGTATTTCAGACTCAATCAGAAGTATTTATTCTGACCTCTTCCGGTACCGGTGCGATGGAAGCTGCGGTAGCTAACCTGCTTTCTGCGCAGGATACTGCGATCACCGTAGAAAGCGGTAAATTCGGCGAGCGTTGGACAGAGTTATGTACAAGTTATGGGGTTAAAGCGGAGGTGATTAAGGTTGAATGGGGTAAGGCGGTAGACCCTAAGGAGATAGAAAAAAGACTTCAGGCCAACCCTAATATTAAAGCCGTTTTTACCACTCTTTGTGAAACCTCTACCGGAGTAGTCAGCGATATTGAGGCTATTGGCAAGGTGGTTGCTAAATTTAAAGCAGTCTTAGTAGTGGATGCAATCAGCGGCCTGGGAGCTATCGATTTAAAAACTGATGCCTGGGGTGTTGATGTTTGTGTTTCAGGCTCACAAAAAGGTTTCATGCTTCCTCCAGGACTTGCTTTTATAAGTGTAAGTAAAAAGGCCTGGGAACTGATTTCTGTTTCAAAGAGTCCGCGGTATTATTTTGATTTAACGGTGGCTAAGAAAGCGATTCAAAAGACAGATACACCTTTTACCCCGGCTATTTCCCTGGTTATTGCTTTGGTGGAAGTATTGAGAATGATGAAGCAGGATGGCCTGGAAAATATATTCAATCGCCACAAAATAATGGCTTTCGCCACTAAGGCTGCCATGAATGCATTAGGCTTAGAATTATTCGCCCCCGATGCTTCTTCAGATGTGGTAACCGCGGTAAAGGTCCCCGCCGGTATTGAAGGGGAGAAATTAGTTAAGACCATGCGCGATGTTTATGGGGTAACTATAGCCGGAGGCCAGGCTGAATTAAAGGGGAAAATTTTCAGGTTTGCCCACATGGGTTTTATTGAAGAATTTGATATCATTGCGGGCGTTTCCTGTCTTGAGAAAGTCTTAAAAGAATCAGGATATGTTTTTAAACTTGGAGCCGGTGTCAGCGCGGCTGAAGAGGTATTTTTAAAGAAGGAGAGCAGGTAAAATGATTAAGGTTTTAGTCAGCGATGCTTTATCCGAAGAGGGGCTAAAGGTATTTAAAGAATCCAAGGAACTTAGCGTGGATGTAAAAACAGATTTAAAGCCAGATGCCCTGAAGGAAGTAATTAAAGATTATGACGGCCTGGTAGTGCGCAGCGCTACAAAGGTAACTAAAGACGTAATTCAGGCCGCTAAGAAGCTTAAAGTTATCGGACGCGCCGGAGTCGGCCTGGATAATGTTGATTTGGAGGCAGCTACGCAAAAAGGGATTATCGTGATGAATACCCCGGCGGGAAATACTATTTCTACCGCCGAACACACCTTTAGCATGATACTTTCACTTTCCAGGAATATTCCGCAGGCCAACGCCTCGACGAAAAAAGGGGAATGGAAGCGCTCAAAGTTTATGGGGGTAGAGGTCTATGGAAAAACCCTCGGTATAGTAGGCTTTGGCCGCATAGGTTCCGAGGTGGCTAAACGCGCATTATCATTCGGGATGAAGATATTGGCGTATGACCCGTTTTTGTCGGCAGAGGTTGCCGAAAGCATTGGCGTAGAGATCGCGGAATTAAAAAAAGTGCTGCAGGAATCCGATTATATTACCGTGCATACTCCTTTAACCGATGAAACCCGGCATATGATTTCGGATAAGGAGTTTGCTTTAATGAGAAAAGGGGTGCGTATAATAAATTGCGCCCGCGGCGGGATAATCGATGAGGTAGCTTTAGTTAAGGCCTTAAAAGAACAAAAGGTTGCCGGGGCGGCCATGGATGTTTTTGAGAGCGAGCCGCTTTCGGCGGAGAATGAACTTTTAAAGCTTGATAATGTGATTATTACCCCGCATCTGGGCGCTTCTACCGAAGAGGCGCAGGTCAATGTGGCAATCGAGGTGGCCGAGATTGTGCGTGACGCCCTTTTGGGAAGGGGAATACGCAATGCCGCTAATTATCCATGTTTAGAAGCTGAGGTTTGCAAAATTCTTAACCCTTATATTAATTTAGGTGAAAAACTGGGAATGTTTGCCGCTCAGCTTGTCGAGGGAAGGTTCCAGGAGTTAGTTATAAATTATAGCGGAGAAATTACTAAGTATGATTTAAGCCCGGTAACTCTGGCTCTTGCCAAAGGGGTGCTTGAACCTATATTGAAAGAAACGGTGAATTTTGTTAATGCCGTATCTTTACTTAAGGAAAGAGGCATAAAATTACGTGAATCAAAGTCGGCCCAGGAAGGGGAATTTGTAAATCTGATCCAATTAGAAATCAAGACGGATAAGGAGGCAAAAAAAGTCTTTGGGACGCTCTCCAGCAACAAACAGCCGCGCATTGTAAAAATCGACGATTATTATCTTGAATTATACCCGATTGGCGAGATGGTTTTTATTCGTAACTGGGATAAACCCGGTTTAATCGGTAGCCTTGGGACGCTTATGGGTAAGAACGGAATCAATATAGCCGCGATGACCTTTGGCAGGGATCAGCAGGGAGGAAAGGCAATAAGTGTATTAAACGTAGACAGCCAGGTCAGCCAGGATATCCAGGATAAGATACGGGAATTAGAAAACATTTTAACTGTAAAGGTTATCCGCACATGAAAAAAGTTAAATTTGTTTTGTTTATTTTGGGGTTTATCGCCTTGAGTGTCTGTAACCTTTATGCAAAAGAAATAACTATCCTTTATACCGGCAATACCCATGCCATGCTTTATCCCTGCAGTTGTCCTATCGAGCAGGATGGCGGGATCAGCCGCAGGGCGAGCCTGGTGAAAGAGTTAAGAAGGAAATCCCCGGGGCTCTTGCTTTTAGATTGCGGAGCTTTTACCGCCGGAGGGCTGATGGATGAATATACTCAGAATACCCTTCTGGATATGCAGCGCACTGAAGTAAATCTAAAGGCAATGAAGTTGATGCAATATGATGCCGTGGGCATAAGCAGCGACGAATTTAATTTTGGGAAGAGTTTTTTCTTAAAGAATTCCGGAAAAGACAGCCCCGCTTTTTTAAGCGCTAATTTAGAATCGGATAAAGTTGAGCCTTATATTGTCAAGCAGGTCTCCGGGATAAAGATAGGGATCATTGGTTTAACTAGTTTATCTGCCGGTCAGAAATCAGAAGGCTTAAAAGTTGAGGCGCCCAGGGAGATAGGCCGCCTGGTCAGCCGTCTTAAGAGTGAGGGCGTGGAGGTGGTGGTTGTTTTAAGCACCATGGGGAAAAAAGAAGATTTGGATTTAATTTCTAAAGTTAAGAATATAGATATACTCTTCATGGGAAATAATCCGGTAAAGGAGGAGTTGGAGTCTAAAGTGGGTTCTACTTTTATTGTGCGTCCTTTTTGGCAGGGGCGCAAACTTGGGAAATTGACTCTGGAGGTTAAAAATGGCAGGCTTTTAAACTGTAAGGCTGAAGATATCCGGCTGTCGGATAAAATAGCCGATGACCCTGATGTGCAGGCAATCCTGCCGCGTTGTTATTCAGACGCTAACTGTAAAAAGGACGGATTGACAGGGAATTGCCAGAACCCGGGGGAACTTAAAGCAAGCTGTTTATTTCCTAAACCTAATAAGTTGCAGTTGATTGTGATAAGCGCAAAGGACTGCGTTGTTTGTAATACGGAGCCTGTCGTGGAGATATTAAAAAAGCAGTTTCCCGGCATCAGCGCCGAATATATTGATTTAAAACGGGCGCAAAAACTGATTAAAGAACTATCGATTAAGACTTTGCCGGCTTACATCATCGGCAAGGAAATAGAAAAAGAAAGTAACTTTGATAGCTTTAAAAATAACCTGGAGTTAGTTGGGAATAGGTATACGCTTAGACCGCAGATAGGCGGAATTTCTTATTTTATCGGCCGCCAGGTTAAAAAAGGGAGCCTGGATTTATTTTTTAGCATATTCGATAAAGATGCCGCCGGTATTCTTTCGGTAATAAGAGAATTTAACCCAAACTTGCATTTTCTGGCAGTAGCTAATGATAAAGGGTTTGTTGTCAAGAACGGCACACCTGAAATAGAAGAGTGCCTGCGCGGGGTGTGTGTGCAGAAATATTATCCGCAGAAGTTCTGGGATTATTTAATCTGCCGCGCCAAGAGTATCAATAGTTCCTGGTGGGAGGATTGCCTTGAAGTGGCTGACGCCTTTAAAATAAAGGCCTGCGCCAGAGGCCCGGAAGGGGCGCTCCTGCTTAAAGAGAATATTGCTTTAAATAAAGAGGTACAGGTTAGTTTTTCCTTAAGTTACCTTTTGAATAATTATCAAATGTTTTCTTCCCTCGGGGCGCCGGATAAGAAAGAACTCAGGGATATAATAAAGAAATAATTAATAAAGGGAGCGGCTATGGCACATACATCGAAGATCTACCTGTTGGATGTAACTAATCGCGACGGAGTGCAGACCTCGCGCATATGTTTGTCTAAACTGCAGAAGACTATGATTAACTGGTACCTGGACCAAATGGGTGTTTTTCAGTCGGAGTTCGGTTTTCCGCTCACCCGCCATGAAACAAATTACCTGAATGCCAACTTAGATCTGGTTAAATTAAGGGGATTTTCCAATATCAGGCTAAGCGGCTGGCTGCGCGCTACAAAAGAGGATGTAAAGGCTGCTTTTAAGCTGGTGCCGCAGTTAAAATACATCAATCTTTCCATCTCGACCAGCGACCAGATGATTATCCATAAATTTAAAGGCAAGCTGGACCATCAATCGGTAATCCGGGAGATGGAGGAGTCGGTAAAGGAGGCAATAAAGTCAGGCGCAGAAACTATCGGAGTAAACGCGGAAGATGCCTCGCGTACCGGCATGGATTATCTTATCGAGTTTGCCGCAAAAGCCAAGCAAGCCGGCGCAGGCAGGATCCGTTATTGCGATACGTTAGGATGTGATACTCCTTTTAGTATTTACGAGCGCGTAAAGTTGCTGGCTGAAGCAGTGAGTTTGCCTATTGAAGTGCATTGCCATAATGACCTGGGTTTGGTGGTGGCTAATTCCATTGCCGGAGCCAGGGCGGCCAATGACGCCGGGGTAGACGCTTACATTAACACTTGTGTTAATGGTATGGGCGAGCGGGCCGGAAATGCGGATCTGGTTTCCGTAATATTGGCTATTAAATTCGGTCACGGCATGCAGGATTATCATTTAGATGAAAAGGTGGATTTGAAGGTGGCCTGGAAGATCTGTAAATACGCTTCTTACGCCTTTGGTGTTCCGATACCCATTAATCAGCCTGGAGTAGGGGCAAATGCTTTTGCTCATGAATCCGGGATCCATGCCGACGGGGCATTGAAGGACAGGCGTAATTATGAGCTTTATGATTATGAGGAGCTTGGTCGCGGAGAGCCGGAAATAATTGAGACCGGCAGGAAGATTACTGCAGGGGAGTATTCCGGGATTAAAGGGTTTCGCAATGTTTATGAAAAACTAGAGGTGGCTTTTAAAGACGATGCCGAGGCTACCCGTATATTGGAGCTGGTCAGGTATGCTAATGTGCATAATCAAAAACCCCTGGTTGACGATGAGTTGAATTTCATTGCCAGGTACCCGGACATCGCGCATAAGATTTTTACGATGACACCATGATATGCTTATAGCGGGCAGGTAGAATAAAGGTAAAACCTAAAGAAAGAGAAAAATGAATATAGTTATTGTGGGGATGCAATGGGGTGACGAAGGCAAGGGAAAGATAATCGATATCCTTTCCCAGAAGGTAGATTATATCGTGCGTTACCAGGGCGGCAACAATGCCGGCCATACCGTCGTGGTGGCTGGTAAAGAATACATATTCCATCTGATCCCTTCCGGCATCCTGCATGCCGGCAAGATTTGCTGCATCGGTAACGGCGTAGTGATTGATCCGGAGGTGCTTTTGTGCGAATTAAATGACCTGCGCAAAAACGGCATTGATTTTAAGCGCCGTTTTAAGATCTCAACTTTGGCGCATTTGATTATGCCGTATCACAAGAATCTGGACCAATTGCGCGAAGGTAAAAGAAAGAATAAAATTGGCACCACCGGAAGAGGTATAGGGCCATGTTATGCCGATAAGATTAATCGCTGCGGTATACGTTTGGTTGATTTGGCTAACCCCGGAGTTTTCAGGGATAAACTTAAAGATAATCTTAAGGAAAAAAATGAGATTTTTAAGAAGGTGTACCGGCATTCCGGTTTTAGCTTTGAGAAAATATACCGGCAATACCTTGCTTATGGCAAATTATTCGCTCCTTTCGTATGCAATACCGCGTTGTTGTTAAATAGGGCAGTTGATGAAAAAATGGATATTCTTTTAGAGGGTGCGCAGGGCACATTTTTGGATATCGATTTCGGGACATATCCTTTTGTAACTTCTTCCTCGGCGACTTCAGGAGGGGCCTGTATCGGCACAGGCATATCGCCGGTTAAGATCAATAAGGTGGTCGGTGTTTGTAAAGCCTATACTACGCGGGTAGGCGAAGGCCCATTCCCAACGGAGTTCGCTTTAGGTTTCGGTAACTTCATGCGCGATAAGGGAAAGGAGTTTGGCGCCACAACCGGCCGGCCTCGCAGGTGCGGATGGTTTGACGCGGTGATGGCCAGAGAATCCGTGATGCTTAACGGTATTTCTGAGTTGGCGATTATGAAAATGGATATTTTGGATGGGTTGGATAAAGTAAAAATCTGTACTGCCTATAAATATAAAGGTAAGATAATTAAGGAGTTTCCTCATGATCTTGAGGTGTTAAATAATGCCGTTCCAGTCTACAAAGAGATGCCGGGTTGGCCTGATCAGGATGATAAACCAAACTCCTTTAAAGAGTTGCATCCTAATGCCCGTGCCTATCTCCAGGAGCTGCAAGAGCGCCTTAAGGCTAAGATAACCATGGTTTCTATAGGTTCCGCAAGAAAAGATACCCTGTTCATTTAAGTTATAGCCCCATAAAACTCTTGACTAGAATAATGGGTTATGTTATATTTAAACTTCAATTTCAAGTAAACAGGCTGGAGGGCCAAGGAGAGTAAGATGAGAAATAAATTTTTTAAATTCGCGCTGGTTTTATTCATAACCTTAGGTTTAGCCGGATGCAGTTTTGTTTTTCAAAGCGGCAGGCGTTCTGATGCCCAGAAAATCGAAGAGCTGAATGCCCAGCTGGATGAACTTTCCCGTTCAAAGAGCATGCTTGAACAAAAGCTCGGCCAGGAAATAAATGATAAACAGATAAAACTCCAAATGATGGAAAAAGGGCTGGTTATTACCGTAGTAGGGGACCTTTTGTTTGATTCCGGGAAATCCAGTATCAGGCCCGAGGCTTATAATTTATTAAACAAGGTATCGTCGGTTTTAAAAGATAATATGGCTCAATTTAATGTGGGTATTGAGGGTCATACCGACAATGTTCCGATTAAAGTTTCCGGATGGAAATCTAATTGGGAACTTTCTACTTCCCGGGCATTAAGTGTTTTGCATTACCTGGTTAAAGACCAGGGGATTGCCCCTGAGCGTTTATCCGCGATAGGCTATGGGGAATACCGGCCGGTTGATTCTAATGAAACAGCGGCGGGGCGTAAACAGAACCGCAGGGTGGAGATTGTTATCCTGCCCAATGTCGCTAAAGTTAAAGGCGATTCTAAAGAGTCAATAGGGACAAAGGCCACTGAAGAAGATCTTAATATGGAGCCATCCACGCTTAAAGAGCCTCAGGAGAATCTCAAATAATGGATGACCGCTTGACAAAAAACCGCATAGTAATTATTTTAGCGGTATTATCGTGTGTATTTTTCTTTGCCACGCTTAGTTCATGCAATAGCGCGATGCGCCAAAAAGCCGGCCGCGATAAAGAAATGGTCGCCCGGCTTCAACTGGAAGAGAAGATGAATAAATTTTCTCAGGAGAGGTCAGCTTTAGAGGAAAGGGCCAAGGCGAAGGAAAAAGAGGCCGAAGAGGCAAAGGCAGCGCTTGAGGAGACTAAAAAAGTTTTAGCCCAGGAGCAGCTGGCTAATCAAAGCCTCAAAGATGAGTTGAAGAAAACAGCTAAGCCTAAAGAGCTCTCCGGGAAATAATTTAATGAAATAAAGGGAGAATGAATGAGCGCAGTAATTGTTTTTTGAAAAGGGGAGATTATCCCCCTTTTTTATTAGAGGGAGGTGGCTTATGAAGATATTAAATAAAGTAAAGGAAAAACTGAAGAAAATTATCCGCGCTAAGCCTGTTTCTCTAAAACCAAAGAAAAATAAACCTGCTTCCGCCGAGCGGCCAGTCTCAGTAACCAGGGATATCCCGGGTTTTCAGGAGACTATTGCCGTCAACACGAAATTTTCCCATCCGGAAGATATGCGTGCCAGGAGCGCTATGCCGCAGGAGCTTCCTTCTTGTTACGGGAAGGATAAGATTATCTTGCAGGTGCGTGATGTACGCTGGCTGCATACTTACTGGGAGTTAGGAAACCAGGCTATTGATCAGTTAAAGAATAGGCTGGGAGATGATTTCTACCGCGCCAAAAAGATTTTGAGGGTTTATGATGTCACTAGTATTGTTTTTAATGGTTCTAACGCCAATAGCTTCTTTGATATCCAGTATAATGATTTTGCCAATAGCTGGTATATCGATACAGCTGGTCCGGGGCGTTGTTGGTGCGTGGATCTTGGTTTGATGTTGACCGACGGCAGATTCATTACTATTTTACGTTCTAATGTTGTTCAGACTCCTTTGGATGGTCCGTCTTGGATCACTGATGAGGAATGGATGATCCCGGAAGATATTTTTGCCAGGCTTTATGGCATGGGTTTTGGCTTAGGCAAAAGCTCACCCGTAGGCCGCTCATGGCAGGAGCGCCTGAAAAAAGGATTATTCAGCTCAGGGATATCTTCGAGCCCGGTGAGGAAAGAAATCAAGGAAAGAAGCTTTTGGATGAAAGTGGATTGTGAGTTAATCGTCTATGGAGCCACTGAACCTGACGCAAAAGTCACCGTGCAGGGGCAGCCGATTAACCTAAGGCCCGACGGAACTTTTACCTTGCGTTATTATTTGCCGGATGGCAAACAAATTATCCCGGTTAAGGCTACCTCCGCGGATAAATTAGAAGAGCGTACTATTACTCCAATCGTAACCAGAGAGACCAGATAGACCTATGCCTAAAGGATACCTTTGCTTAGTTTTACATGGACACTTGCCTTTTGTGCGCCACCCGGAACACGAGGATTTCCTGGAGGAGGATTGGCTTTACGAGGCGATCACCGAGACTTATGTGCCCTTGATTTCTGTTTTTGAGGGGCTTGTCGTCGACGGGATAGATTTCCGGATTACCATGACCTTAAGCCCCACGCTTATCTCCATGCTTTCAGACTCTTTGTTGCAGGAGCGTTATTTAAAACATATAAATAAGCTTATTGAGTTGTCGCAGAAAGAAATGGAAAGAACCAAGTGGCAGGAGGCATTCAGGCGCCTGGCGGAGATGTATTTTAACAGGTTCTCGCACGCCCGGGATATATTTCAGAAATATAACTGCAATCTGGTGAATGCTTTTAAGAAATTTCAGGATTTAGGCAAATTAGAGATAATTACCTGTGGGGCTACGCATGGTTTTTTCCCGCTTATGGATGTTTGCCGGGATTCAGTGCGCGCGCAGGTCAAGGTGGCGGCGAATCATTATGAAAGTGTATTTGGCAGAAGGCCTCGGGGTATTTGGCTGCCGGAATGCGGTTTTTGCCCCGGGCATGATGAGATACTTCGTGAGGCCCAAATTCGTTATTTCTTTACTGATTCTCATGGGTTGCTGCATGGCACGCCTCGCCCTAAATATGGAGTGTTTGCCCCTGTTTACTGTAAGGGTACGGGTGTAGCCGCCTTTGGCAGGGACCTGGAGTCGTCAAAACAGGTTTGGTCATCTATCGAAGGTTATCCGGGAGATTATAATTACCGGGAATTCTACCGTGATATTGGTTTTGACCTGGAGTTTGATTATATCAAACCCTATATCCATCCCGACGGGGTGCGTATTAATACAGGGATTAAATATTACCGCATTACCGGTTCAGGCAACCATAAGGAACCCTATGTAGCGGAGTGGGCAAGGGATCGGGCGGCAGAACATGCCGGTAACTTTATGTTTAACCGCCAGAAACAGGCCTGTTATCTTAACGATCTTATGGGCAAGGCGCCCATTATTATCTCCCCGTATGATGCTGAGCTGTTTGGGCATTGGTGGTATGAAGGCCCGATGTGGCTGGATTTTCTTTTCCGTAAAGTTGCCTGTGACCAGAATGAAATACGCATGATTACTCCTTCGGAATATTTAGAAGAGAATCCGCGTAATCAGGTGATTACTCCTTCGCTTTCCAGCTGGGGTTATAAAGGGTATTCGGAAATGTGGCTGCAAGGTTCAAATGACTGGCTCTACCGGCATTTGCATGCGGCTTCAGAGCGGATGAGCGAGTTGTCCAGGAGTTTTCCCCGGGCCGAAGGGTTGTTACGCCGGGCGTTAAATCAGGCTTTGCGTGAGCTTCTGCTGGCGCAGAGTTCGGATTGGGCATTTATCCTTGGCACAGGCACGCATACAAGTTACGCGGTTCGCCGCACCAAAGACCACCTTTTAAGGTTTAACCGTATTTATGAAGATATCAAGTCCAATAATATTAACGAGAATTGGCTGTCGGATATTGAGTATAAAGACAATCTCTTTCCCAACATAGATTACCAGCTACATCAGTAGTATGCAGGACAATCTAAAAATCCCTAAGCATATAGCTTTTATCATGGATGGAAACGGCCGCTGGGCAAAAGAAAAAGGTCTAAGCCGTACTTGTGGGCATTTGGAGGGGGTAAAGCGCGTAAAAGAGATTATCCGCGGCGCAAGCCAATTGAAGATCAAGATAGTTACTTTCTTCGCTTTTTCAACGGAAAATTGGTCCAGGCCAAGAAATGAAGTTAACCTTTTGATGCGTTATCTGGCTAATTTTTTGGATAAAGAGATTATCTATTTGCATAAGAATAATATGCGTTTTACGGTTATCGGCAGGGATGAACCCATCCCTAAATATCTTCAGGTTAAGATTAAGAAAGCTCAGGAGAAAACCGCCGGTAATACCGGTTTAAAGGTTGTTTTGGCCATAAATTACGGCGGCAGGCAGGAAATCGTTGACGCCGCAAAGAGATTCGCCAGGGATGTATTAACCGGTAATGTTGACCCTGACAGCCTGGAGGCGGAGCAGTTTAGCCGTTATTTTTATGCCGCCGATATCCCGGACCCGGACCTGTTAATCCGCACCAGCGAAGAGATGCGCATTAGTAATTTTCTACTCTGGCAGCTTTCATATTCCGAATTTTATTTCTCCAGGAAATATTGGCCGGATTTTGGGATTGAAGAGTTGAGGGAAGCGATTAAAGAATATCAAAAGAGAGAACGCAGGTTTGGAGGTTTGAATGCTCCATAAAAGAATTATTAGTTCCGCCATACTTATCAGTATTATTTCGCTAGTGATATTTTTTGACTGGCTTTGCGGATTGGTGGCTACTATTTTTATTGTCGCCGGATTATATGAATATTTTGTGATGCTGGAGAAAAAAGGGATAAACATCTATAAATATTTCGGCATTGGCATGGGAACGGTAATTCCTTTATCTATCGTGTTTAGGTTTGAACCGACAAAAAGCTGGGAACTCCTTTTTATTGTTTTGGCGCTGTTTTTTATCCTGATTATGCAGTTTAAGCGCCGGGATTCCTCCGGAGTGATCGTGGATATTTCTACTACTATTTTTGGCATACTCTATGTTTCCTGGTTTTTTAGTTTTATCATAAAGATACGTTATCTTTACGGAGGATTTGGTTTTCTGGCCGCTTTATTGTTAATTGTCAAACTGGGTGATATTGGAGCATTCCTGGTGGGAAGCCGTTGGGGAAAAAATCCCTTAATGCAGCATATAAGCCCGAAGAAAACAGTTGAAGGAGCTTTTGGAGGATTATTGTTCAGCGTTTTAGGAGCTTTAATCAGCAAGCCTTTCCTGCCATTTAGCTATGGGCAGTTGTTATTAATCGCGGTTAGTTTAGGGGTTCTTGGCCAATTGGGGGATCTTTCCGAATCGCTGCTTAAGCGGGACTGTCAGATCAAGGATTCAGGAAACATTTTTCCGGGTATGGGAGGAGTGTTGGATCAGATTGACAGTTTGTTGTTCACTGCCCCGGTATTTTATTTCTACCTTAGCGCAACCGTAAGATGAAAAGAATCGCGGTGTTAGGTTCCAGTGGATCTATCGGCCAGAGTACGCTTTCGGTGGCTAAGCCTGCCGCGGCAATTCAAGGTTGAAGCTCTAAGCGTCAATTCTGATATTGTTAAACTAAAACAACAGATAAAAGAATTTAAGCCGCGCCTTGTATGTGTAAGAAATGAAGAGGCGGCTTCTAAATTACGCTCTGATTTAGGCGCCTCAATAAAGGTTTTTTGCGCTGAAGAAGGTTTGGCTGAAATGGTCAAAGACGCCAAGATTGAACTGGTAATGTTTGCCATTTCCGGCTCGGCCGCGCTTAAACCGTTGCTCAACGCAATTAGAAACGGCAAAGATATCGCTTTGGCTAATAAAGAAGCTTTGGTAATGGCGGGGCCTTTGGTTATGCGGCTGGCAAAGAAACATAAGGTTAATATCCTGCCGGTTGACAGCGAGCAATCAGCCATCTGGCAGGGCATGGGAGGTTTTAGGCCGGCCGATGTCAGGAGGGTGTACCTGACTGCTTCCGGCGGCCCCTTAAGAAATCTGTCGGCCAGTAAATTTAAAAAAATCAGCCTGCGGCAAGTATTGCGGCACCCCCGCTGGAAGATGGGCAGGAAGATAACTGTTGATTCGGCAACCTTGATGAATAAAGGGTTAGAGCTGCTTGAGGCGATGTTTTTATTTGATTTAGGAGTAGAAAAAATCAAGGTATTGATTCATCCTGAGGCCCTGATCCATTCCATGGTTGAGTTTAATGACGGCGTGATTATGGCTCAGCTTTCAGCGGCGGATATGCGCATACCGATACAGTATGCCTTATCTTATCCGCGGCGGCTGGTTAATAAGCTGGCGGGAATTGATTTTTACCGCCTCAAAGAACTGCATTTTGAGAAACCGGACCTTGAGAAATTCCCCTGCCTCAGGCTTGCTTATCAGGCAGCTGAAGATTTAGGGACAATGCCGGCGGTATTAAACGCGGCTAATGAAGTTGCTGTGAACAATTTTCTAAACAAGCGTATTGATTTTTTATCTATACCGAAAATTGTAGAAAAAGTGATGCGCTGCCACGCGAATACAACTAATCCGGATTTAGCGGCTATAACGGCTGCCGATGCCTGGGCCAGAAATGAAGCTGCCTGTATTTGCGGATAATTTAAATTAAACATGATTGCCATAATTATTTTCATCTTTATTTTAAGCCTGCTTATTATCGTGCATGAATCCGGGCATTTTTTTGCCGCGCGAAGAAATGGGGTGCGTGTTGAGAATTTCTCTTTGGGGTTTGGCCCGCAGATATTTAAAAAGAAGAAAAAGGATACCGAATACAGCATAAGCCTGATCCCTTTAGGCGGTTACGTAAAGATGGCCGGAGACAGCCGTTCAGAATATAACGGAAAGAGTGATGAATATTTCGCTAAAAGTATCGGCAGGCGGTTTCAGATTATCTTCTTCGGCCCATTTTTAAATTACCTGCTTGGCTTTCTGTTTTTTTGGTGTATTTTCTTCGCGGGTTATCCCAGTTTGACCAGCAAGGTTGGAGGATTGATTGACGGCTACGGAGCTAAAGAAGCCGGCTTAGCGGTAGGGGATAAGATTATTGTCGTAGACGGCAAGAGGGTTGATTTATGGGAAGACCTGCAGCGCCAGATCCAGAAAAGAAAAATAAAAGAAAGCGTGGAAGTTTCGGTTTTGCGCGATAACCAAGAGTTAAAATTTAGGGTATCGATTAAAGATAAGGTTTTGGGAGATGAATTAGGGGAGAAAAAGTCCTTAGGTATCATCGGCATCAGCCCGTTTGACGAGGTTGTTGAAGTCAGGCATGGTTTTTTTGAGTCGGCCTATCTTGGGGTCAAAAAAACCATAGATTTGACTATTATGACTTACAGGGGGCTGTGGATGCTGGTTAGCGGTAAGATGTCCGTGCGTGATTCCGTAACCGGGCCGTTGGGTATATTTTATATTACCTCTAAGACGGCAAAGCTGGGGATAATCGCCCTTATGCACTTGATCGCTGTTTTAAGCGTAAGTCTTGCGATATTCAACCTTCTTCCTCTGCCTATTCTTGACGGCGGGCATATATTCCTGCTGGGTCTGGAAAAATTAAGAAAGAAGCCGCTGGGGATTAAGGCGGAGCAGGTAGTCAATAACATTGGTTTTACCCTGATGATTACAATAGCCCTGCTAGTCACCTATAATGATATATTAAGGCTTTACGGAGAAAAAATCAGCAAGTTCTTGGGCGGCTAATATGGAAATCGTAAGAAGAAAATGCAAGGCTGTAAAAATAGGCGGCCTCTTGATCGGCGCAGGCCACCCCGTAGCTATCCAGTCAATGACCAAGACCAGGACCAGCGACGTAGAAGGCAGTGTTATCCAGATCAATGAATTAAAGAAAGCCGGATGTCAAATTGTCCGCCTGGCAATCAATGATTTTAACGATGCCGCTTCTTTAAGGAAAATTAAAGCGAAAGTAAAGCTGCCTTTGGTAGCGGATATCCATTTTGATTGGCGCCTGGCAATTGCCGCTATTGAAAATGGAGCGGATAAAATAAGGTTGAATCCCGGCAATATTGATAAAAAACAGGAAATAGAAGCGGTTGTCT
>Ga0265297_10004008_pt1 | contig 25029 bp, 24 predicted proteins | sample Munlanlwell13791_FD_192502 | JGI IMG/M metagenome (GOLD analysis project Ga0265297, IMG submission 192502) | Leachate microbial communities from a municipal landfill in Southern Ontario, Canada - Leachate well 137-91 | ecosystem: Engineered > Solid waste > Landfill > Unclassified | place... | reverse complement strand
CAGATTCGATTTCTGGTGGTTAATGAAGCTGGAGAACCATTATTCAAAAACGACGATGAAATTCTGAATTTGCCAGTTGAACTGCGCCAGGCAATTTCCGATAAGGTTAACGAATATCTGCTCAAAGAACAGATGGGAAGCCTTGATGCAAAAAAATAGCCCGCCATCCGCCAATTTACCGCGCCTATATTCTCGCCAAAGCGGATGGCGAATCAAAGACATGGTGGGAGATATTTTATGGCATGGATTTACCGCGCAGAACCGAAAATATCAACCGGGTCACTTATGAATTGATGATTGAAAATCAGAGACAACAACGGATCGAATATGTTAAACAATATAATGCCGATAATCCCAATAAACCAATCAACGAAGACCCGGACGCCGAAAATAAAGCAATTTTTGGAAATGATTTTTTAAAGAAATTGAGCAAGATGGAAGTTATTCATGGAAATAACTTTGAATATTTTGATTAAACAATAGGAATGAGAATTGGCTGACGCTTCGATATTACTGGATTTTGTGCTCGCCGATCTGAAACAAGAAGATATTACCCGTATTCAGAGTCAGATACGAACATCTTTCGGACAAACTTCCGAGGTGAAAATCGGTCTGGAATCCGGACAAGCCGGCAAACTGAAATCGGAACTTGATGAAGTGAAAACATCAGCCGGCGGCGCAGGAAAATCAGTCAGCGAACTCGACGCTATTCTAAATCGTTATAATCAAAATATCCTGAAAGCTGAAATGGCTTCCGATAAAGCCGAAGATAAGTTTCGTATGCTCGGCCGCCAAATCCAGATTACCAATCGTACTTACGGTGAATTAAATGCCACCCTGAATGCTCTGCGTCAAAATGAAAATGCTAATCAGGCTGAAATCACCCAAACCGAAGAGGTAATGCGCAAACTGCGACTTGAAGTTCAGAGACTTCAGGCCGCCCAACATAATCTGCGTATGACTTCCGGACTTGATCCGCTCGGCAAGAAAATGGGCGGCATCCGGACAGTACTTAATCCCGAGACTGGAGAATATCTCGGATTAAAAGAATCTTTCACGACCATGCAGGGCATTAGCTTACGGATGCAATCGCTATTCGCCGGACAGATCGGAACTCTAATGATGGTTGCGGCCGCCCAAAAAGCAGTATCAACTGCAATCCGGGAAACAGTGAAAGTTAATCTTGAACTGGAAAATTCGACCGCCAATCTGAGGACAGTGACAGTTTCATCATACGGCGATATGGAAAGGTCAATGGGAATGATGACCGAACGGGCAAAAGAACTTTCACACGTCGTGCCAATGTCAGCCGGGAAGATTACTGAATCTATGTATTACCTGGCGTCCGGCGGATTGAAAGATGTGGAGGTTGTTAATCAGATCGCCGGTTCACTACAATTGGCTACCGGTTCTATGATAGAAAATGAATTAGCCGCCGAAACCGTGACGACTGCTTATAATGTCTGGCGTAACGAAATGATGCGCGGCACGGAAATCGCCGATAAATTTCAAATCTCGATTGCCAGAAATCAAGTAACAGGGATGGAATTGGCCGAATCCTTCAAGTACGTTTCAGCTTCTGGAAAGATGGTAGGCTATACTCTGGATGATGTTCTGGGGATTCTGGGAGCGCTTGGCAATCTGGGTATTCGTGGCTCGATGGCGGGGACCTCGCTCAACCAGGCACTCACGCAGTTGTCGAAAAAGCGATCTGATCTGAAGGCGCTCGGAATAGAAATAACCGATTCGACCGGTCGGCTGAGAAAATATAATGAAGTGATCGAAGAATTTCGCAAGCGCTATGGCGCGGTTGTGGATGTCTATGAGCAGGAAGAATTAGCCAAACTCTTAGATGTGCGAGCGGCCCGGGCGATCGTGCCATTTATTGAAAATCTGCAAACCCTGGAACAATCTTTGAAAGATCAATCGGAAAGCATGGGCGCATCCTTAGAGGCGATGATTGAACAGACTTATACTCTGACTTCAGGATGGAAGTTATTCGGCAATTTAGTGTCTGAAGTAGCCTATAAAATCGGAGATATAGCAAATCATCCGATAAAAAATATATTATGGAATTTGAGTGGAACTCAAAGGAAACAATTTGAAGAAGCCCTAAAAACGCCGGAACAATTATCTGGATTCCAGAAATTATTAGAAAAATCGGCAAAAGCATCTAAATCTAATGTTTATGTAAATCAAGCCGCTGATTTAAATAATTATGTTAATGCAATAATAAAAGCAGGCTTAGCTACCGACGATTTCAATAAAGTTCTTGAAAAATATTTTCTTTTAGATGAAGTAGCTTCAGAAAGAATGGGAAAAGATACGTATGTATCAAAATCCAATTTATTATCCTGGAATGATCGAAAAAAAGTTGTATCTGAACTGGCAGAAAGTCTTAAATCGGTCATACAAAAATTAGAAGAAATGATGGCAATCGAAAAGCAAATGGCAGGTTATAATCCATTTGCTGGTAAGGCGCCCTATAAATTGGAAATAGATACCAGCGTCCTGGATATGATTAGCTTTGAATATCCCTGGCAAAAATATTTAGGCAAAGGAAAAGAAAAAGAAAAAATCAAATTCGAGGATGTATATAGCGTCGGTGGAGTCTCGGCTATTCAGGAGCGCACTGAAAAGATATTGAAAAGCAATAAGAAGATGGAACTCGATATGCGCAAAGAAGTCCTGCAAATGGAACTGAACGCGATTGAGACGACCGGCGAAGCCCGCATTGACGCTATGCAACAGGCTCATAAAATTCAGACCAGCATAATTGAACTTGAGAGAAAAGACCGATTGGCTGAGATTGACGAACAAATCAGAAAACAAAAGGAATTAATTGACGAGGAAAAACAAACTATAATTGCAAAAGGCGGAAATATCTTAACGCCGCCGAAAGGGACGCGGCTCTATGAATTGCAGGCTGAAATGACGGCGCTGGAAAACCAACGGATCAATATTAATGCTCAATCAAATCTAAAAATTCAGGCTGATCGAAAAGAAACCGACCGCAAAATCCAGAATTATCAGGAAAAATTAAATGTCGAAAATCTACGCTTAGAAAAAGAATTAATTCAATCTGAATATGACGTGCGACTGATGATGGTAGAAAAAGGGAGCGCCGAGGAATATGCCATTCGGAACGATATGTTGAATAGCCTGCAAGCCATCGAGGAACAGATTGCCCGGCAGACTGCAGAGAACCTGGATAAAAATCTGAAAATCATCGAAAATAAATATATCAAATTAAGAAAAGAATTAGAAAATCAACAATCTGAATCTGTCAACAAACCAATTTTGACAACTTATTTGAATATGTATGATAAAATGTCCCGCGCCGAGTTTGATAAAGATATTAACCGAAAAATGGAACAGGTGCGTGACTTGAGCAACGCGCTTGCCAATCTGCCTGACATCACAGATGAATTTTTAAAACAATACAATCTGCCGGTCGGCATAAATAAGGAAGAACTACAAAAACAATTTCGTAAGGCTATCAAAGAACTTAATGAACAAATAGGAACTGGTTTGTTTGTGATTAGCCTGCCCGGATTTAGATTCGATGAAACCGCTTCTCGTAAAGCCGCCCTCGATTATGAAAAACAAATGAATCAAATCAATGCTGAAATAAGTCTCGCTAATATTCCGGAAAGCGATTGGCAACAAAGATATGATATTCAGGCGCAGGCGGCAGAATCGCTTTATAAAATCAATCGTCAAATAATCGAAGAAACGATTATAGATGAACAGGAAAAGGACCGTGCCTTAACGATCTTGGAAAAAAATTATCAGATTGAGATGATAAATCTAAAATCAACTTATGCTGATGCTTACCGCTCCGATTATGTCAGCGCCTGGTCGTCGGCATTTGGTGAAATCAGCCGGAAAGATTTAGAGGAGACACAGAAAAGTCTTACGGAAAAGAAAACGAAAGCTGAACAGATTATGGCCGGATTGCAACCGGATACGACCGAATGGCAAGCCTGGAACGCTGAACTGCAGGAGATCAATGCTAAACTGGCACAGACAACCGACCTGATAGCGCAGGTCAATGATGGGACATTGAAAGTCGGAAAAGATGCTAAAAAATGGGGAAATATTCTCGATGATATTCCTCAGGCATATTCAATCATCAGTAATTCGATCCAAGCCATGAACCGCGATATGGACGATTCAATCAAGAAGACTTTAGATATAGGCGAGGGCTTGATGAATATCGGAGTGGCGCTTGCGACTGGGAGTCCACTAATGGCGGTGGCTGGAATCTTCCAAACTATTGAAGCCTTGACACGCAAGGAAGCGAAAAGCCGCAAGCAAATCAGCGATTCTGTATATGAATTGAAAAAGAGTGGTCAATCCGGAATCAGTTCGAGTTATGGTCAGGCGCAGAATATCACGGTCAATATGAGTAATGCGATTAAGATGGATTTTTTGATTCCGGAAGGCTTGACAGCCGCCCGTCAGGAACAGATTGCCGAAGCTCTGGTGGATGAAATCCAGATGAAATTATCCTCGCGAGGATATTTATGATGAGTGAGCAATGACAGTTTATTACCCATTTACGATCTGTACGGAAGATTACGCGAAATATGGCGTTGCCTCGGAATATAACTATTATTGCGAGGGAGAATATCCGATAACGAATATTAATGATTGCAACCGGCAGAGTTACGCAAAATTCAATGCGGCGGCGACAAAGCACGCCGGTTTTAATATTAATTTAGGCTCGACATTATCAAATTATTTTGTAATCTTAGAACTATCCAGACCTTATGAATTTAATCTGGTTGAATTTAAGTATCATTATGCCGGGGTATGGTATAGTCTGGTAAACTTGAAAACCTATAAAAACGGTGGGACTTATTATCTGCCCGGACAAATAAAACAATATATAGTTTTATCGAATGATGCGATATTCCGCGCCGATGAAATAAAGATTTTATTTGATGATTTTAACAGCGCGACCCAGATTGAAATCCGGCGCGTGATCGTATGTAATATTCTGCAAAAAATGGACGGCACAAGCGATATGTTTGGACCGGGCGAACAAAGCCACCAAAACGTCGGCAAGATTCTGGTTCCTCTGATTCATGGCAATTCATTTCGCACCCAATCTTATGGCGCCTTGAAACAGGACGCAACATTCAGATTTCCGGAAGTGAAAGTCGCTCAAGTGAAATTATTGGAAGATTTGGAAAGCGATTACCAGAAATTCGGGATATTAGACTGGACTGGCCGATTTATCGAATGCGTAATTATTCCGAATGGTTTAACAATCAAACATAGCGGCGTGGACGCGATTGGGACGCCATTTTTTGATGTAACGATGCGGGTGCAGGAAGTATGAATATTCTACAGAAATTCGCAATTAATTTTATAATAATACCTATTACTATTATCCGTTATATTATTGCTTATTTTCTTTTATCTATTCATTTATTTCCAATATTAAATAGAATTGATTGGTTATTTAAACTTGGTTTAAATATGGGTTTTACTATTGACAAAAATAGAAATTGAAATATAATGGGGGAAAAAATGAATCCAGCAATAGCAGCAGTTCTGATAGGTTTAATAACGACAACCATTTTTGGAATGATTGGTTATCTATTTAAGCGGGACCAGAAAAATCAAGATGATATGATCAAAGATTTAGATGTTGAAAATAAACTATTGAATAACAAGATCATCGCTATTGAAAGCGATGTAAGATTACTCAATAATAAACTCTGGTCGGATGAAAAATTGGGCAAAGTCATTACCGATGCGGTCAATCTGGCTTTTTCGGAATGGCAGTTGCGAATGATACAAGAGGGCTGGTTTCATCCGGGAAAATCTGAGAGTCGAAAGGCAGGTTGAAAATGGGATTATTTGGCGGCGGCACGAATAAGATAATCAATGCGATCGGAAGCACGATTGATGAGGTCTTTACGTCGGATGACGAGAGACTTTCTAAGGCTGAAATTATGGCGAAGTTACAAACGGATATTTCAATCGCCGAATTACAAACTCGCTCGATATTTCTGGCAGGCTGGCGGCCGTTTCTGGGCTGGGTGCTGGCGTCTTCGATTGCTTTCCGGATCATAATTTTTCCTATGGTGCAATGGATAGCAGGCGGATTTTTTAATTATACGATTCCGCAGTTCGATACAAGTATGGACGGGATTATGACCGAATTAATCTTCGGGATGCTCGGTCTGGCTGGAATGCGGACTTATGAAAAACAGAAAGGTCTTACGAAATGAATATCGAAAGATTAAAACAGACCCTAATAAAACAAGAAGGAACGGGACCGATTATCAAAAATCGGTTGATGCCTTATAGATGTACGTCCGGCAAACTGACAATCGGGATTGGGCGAAATATCGAAGATAACGGAATAAGCCAAGCCGAGGCGGAATTCATGTTGGAAAACGATATTGCGGAAGCGATTGAACTATGCAAAAGGCTTTTTCCGGTCTTTGACGAGCTAAACGACGTTCGCCAAGAAGTTTTGGTCAATATGATGTTTAATATGGGCTATAATAAATTTTCCGGATTCAAACGATTTATTGCGGCGACTAATGCTAAGGATTTCAAACGAGCCGCCGCTGAAATGGAAAATTCAACCTGGTATGAACAAGTGGGGAAAAAGCCTGGTCAACGTGCCTATGATTTAAAAATGATGATGCTGACTGGATATGAGTAAAAAATGATCAGTCTGACGCCGACTCACAAGGGATACCAAGAGCAATTTCAACAAAATATTGATTTCCGGGTTTTATTATTTAAAAGAAAAGCCGGAACGACAGCATCAAAAACTGTCACAGGCTATGGCACTAATGAAATTTATATTCAGTTGACCGATTGGTGCTGGTTATATTCAATTAGCGTCGAGGGGCTTTCGATATCATTTGGACGTTATGAAATTTATTTCAGCGATAATCCGAAAAATGTCGCCATCGCTTCTATTGCAGATGAACATTGGTATCCGCTGATCTGCCATGATTCGCGAGGCTATGCCCACACCCTTAGTTTTGATTATATCGGAGATGATAATGGTTCGCCAAGCATTTCTGATAAGACGCATATTTTGCCGCCATTATATGCCAAATATCTGAAAATCAAACGGTCAATTGGAACATTTGACGCAATGTACACGAACGTCATTGTAATCAAAGAGGATTACTTTGATATAACCGATTACTGCCGGGACGAGATCACCCGGACGCGGCGCATGGATCAAACCGTGCGTCATTATCAGGCATCAACGGCTCAGATAATCTTAGATAATTCCGATGGTCTGTTCAATCGGCGCAATACTAAATCGCCCTATTATCAATATCTGAAATCCGGAACGCGCTTCACGATTGATGTCAAATTCCGGGGAGCGGCCTGGGAAGACCCGGCGGAATGGATCCCGCTGGGCAGTTTCCGGGCTAAGAAATTTCAGAAAAACGATAACGCCAAGACAGCCCTGATCTACGGCGAAGCCGGACGCGCCCTGGGACTTTCTAAAACCACCCAACGCATCTTCGAGCAGGTGCCGGTGCGGGAATTTGCCAAATATCTATTGAAAGACGATAATCAGCAGAAGCCATTCTGTGCCCTGATTCCGCGCAAGAACCAGGTGCGAACGATGGTCGAAGAGGAATTGGGCGTCGGAAAATTCAATGATCCGGAATATGAAAAGGGATTTCAAAATCTTTGTGATGATAGTTTGTATTACTCGTCAATCGCGGCTGATCAAAATGCTATCTATATGGCAATAAATACACTTGATGTGCCAGTAAATCACGGCGATCCACCAACGACACCGGACACTGTAACCGGAACAATTACAATATTGATCAATAACGGCGGTGGTTCAATCAGTTTAATATGTACATCCAGTCATTATACTGATATTATTGGAGATACCGCAAATATTTATCCGAAAATATGTTCGGATGGAGAATTTATTTATCTATTTGATTGTATACATGATTATACATCAATGATTTCAACCTATGATATTGAAATAAAGAAAATAGAGATAGCAACCGGAAGGATTATAGATAGTGAACATAATGTACTTAATATGCCAGGCCCAGCGTCAACTGGCCATTCCAGCGGACCATTTTATGACAAGAAAAATGATGTTTTAGTATTTGGCGTCAATTATACTATAAATGGTATAAGATGGTATCAAGTTGATAAAACAACTTTAAAAGGGAATGGGACATCATATTCTAAAACATATAGTATTTATATAAGCGGTGATTCAAGAAATGTAGTCGGCGGATATTATGATGATATTTTTGATAGATGGCATTTTTTAATAATCGGCGATGGATTGTCATCTACCGATCAATATGAACTTGTAACAGATTCAAGCTTTAATGAAATCGAAATAATTTTACTTGATATTAATCTATCAAAAAAAAGATTTGGTTTGATTATCAGACCGAACAGAGATATAATTTGTAGCATTCAGGAAGGTCAAGATAAATGGTTATATACTCATGCCAAACGTCAATTCTGGCTAAAGGGTAATATCCAGGACACGAACGGACCATTAAAGGATACAGTATTCTATGATCAGCCACAAATCTACCAGGATCACAAATTAGAAAGTAGCGGGTCATGGTCGGGTTTCGTAGTGGAAACCATTGATTACTGGCTGAATGTCAAAACCGGAGAGCTGATCCTGAAGCGCCCGCTAAAACAGGATGCCCGGCTCTGGGCGAATTATGATTATCATCCAGCGCTGAATTTTCCGGAGATCACGGATATGTTGCGCAAGGATGCCATTCAGCAGGCGGCTGAAACTGAGAACTGGCGCATGATTATTGACGAGCGCGAAAATGTGGAATTGAGCGAACGCATCTACGAGGAAGTTATACCGACCATGGATTTCAGTGAGGCGTATAATACGATATTAACGTTTAACAGCGATCCTGATACTGGTTTGCCGGATGAAGTACTAACAAGAATGGCATCATTTGGAGCAATTCAGGGAAGAAGTGGAATATTTAATAATGTCCAAAAACATGATTATATTATTTTATCAGGTGGTCCAGAACCTGGAACTTATTTAATAAATTATAATGAAGATGGAACGTATATCTTTACATATCATTATTGGCTATATCAATGGTATTATTCCGGTTCAGTTAAGCGTTATGTTATTACCCGGACACCGAAATCGGTATTGCTTGGTCAGACTTACGAGGGCAAGGGCGTCGGCCTGCTGAATATTATTCACGATAGCAATCACAAGACGATCCGGGTATTTTCGCGGGACTTTATGGAGCAATTGGTCGAGGATGTGGATTTTACGATCACGACTGACGGATTGGGCTACAAAACGATCAATTTTATTGACACTCCTCGAGTGCGCAATAATCCGGCGGTAATTGTGCAGTACCGCATTCAACCGGAATTATTTGAATTAATTGATACGGAAAATATCACGCATGAGACTGAAGACTGGAATGAGGACACGATCATCAATAAGGTAACAGTCAAAGGTCAGCGGCTTTTGCCGGACCTGACACGTCTAAGCATTATCAAACAATATACGATTGCACCTTATTCCCGCCAAAAACGTTCGGATGTGCCACTAATCCAGGAAACGAACAGTAGTGGTCAATTTGACTGGTTACCTGACGATGAGCGTTCTAATTATAGCGAAAAGGATGTGACCAAACAGAATTTCCTTTTGGAATTCGAGCATCCGATGATTATCGGGACGACGGCTTTCACAGTGAAATATGGCGATGAGGCGGGTATTTTGCTAAATGGCACGGTTCGGCATACTAAACGGGACGCCGCCTATTTTTGGGAGATCACCGGCACATTCGGGGATGCCAATTATTTAGTTATGCTGGAAAATCGGCGTGAGTTCCGGCTATGCACTGAGGCAGATTATAACGATATGGTTGATCCCGATACGGATATGTGGTTGGTAGATGGCAATAACGATGAAGTGGGTTATGGCACGGCGCCAACGAGTAAGACGGACATTAAAACTGAGACGCATTTCTACATTAAACAAATGAATGGCGCTTATGCCCGCGAAGATTCGCTTTATATCGTCTATAATATTAAGACGGTTGATTATTATATTGATGGAGAGGGACGGGTAGTTCAGGATACGATTGAACCGAACGCCAGCGATCAAGGCGTCTTTACGGGCTATCCGAATAAAGCCGCAACGATTGTTATTACGCCGAAAGATTCTCAGGGCGCAACGTTGTTCGAAATGCACGGCGTCAGCGGAGCGCCCGGCTATAAAATCGGTGTGAATTATGCTAAGATCCAATCGGAAACGTTTGCCCTGCGCATTAACCGGGTGCAGGTTGATAGCAAAGGTGCTAATTTGTTATTCGATAATTGGGGCGAAATCGAGCAGAATATCGAGGTTAATATCACCGGCTATCCGCTTTCCAGGGTGGAAAAGATTGACGTCGAGGCAGGCCCAACTAATACGGAAATTGAGGAATACGGTGAGCGCGACAAGGAAATCGAAAACCTATTCATTTCGGAAATGTATCAGGCGCAGTCGCTGGCTTACGGTTTACGAAATTACTGGAAAGACGAGAAATCAAAGTTTTCGACTACGATTATCCTTGCGCCGCATCTGCAATTAGAAGATATAGGTGAAGTGACCAACCCGGTGGAAAACTTAGACGCGGTGCTGATGGAAATTCTGGAAATGGTGGATCATATCAAATGTTCCGGCCCCAGCGTGACGGACTTGATATTACAGAGCGTGATGGATGATTTATATCAGTATCACTGGGGATTTGAAGTCAAGGAAATCAATGTCGAAACTGCCATTATGCTCAGCGATTCAATTGCCGAGGAGCGCGAGGCTAACATCGAGACGCCAATCACAGTCAGCGATGAAGTCATAGAAGAGCATGAATTAGATGTTGAGACCGAAATCACGGTCAGCGATGGGGTCGTAGAAGAACATGAATTAGACGTTGAGACTGAAATCACGGTCAGCGATTCAATTGCTGAGGAGCGCGAGGCTAATATCGAGACGCCGATCACAGTCAGCGATGAAGTCAAGGCTAAGATATTGGAGGTGACTGCGCCGAATGGCGGAGAGACATGGTTAGAAGGTGAGAATCACGATATTACCTGGAATTATATGGCTGGAATAACCAATGTCAAAATTGAATATTCAGTGGATAATGGCGCTAACTGGTCATCAGTGATAAATTCCACGCCCTGCGATGGAACATATAGCTGGCTGATACCGAATGAAAATAGTAATCAATGTCTGATTAAAATCTCAGATGCGGATGACTCTGCGATATTCGATATAAGCGATGATGTTTTTACAATAGCAACATAAAGGAGATGACGAAATGAAAGAAATCAATATTAATGTCAAAATAATGCACAATGTCGAAGTTTGGCTGAAACGAGCCAATGAAGATGATTTCAAACTGGTAAAAGAAGCCCACAATACTTCTCAACCTTATTTATTAGGAATGCTTCGGGACTGTACATATAAGGACGTAGTGGATAAAGGTATGGGTTTTAATGGATTATTTGATGCTAATACGGGTGGAGGTTATGAAGATAAGGATGGTATATTAATAGACATTGGAGCAGGTAATTGCTCAATGATAACAACAGCACATGCCACCGATCCGTCTGGAAATTATTACAAAAGATGGACCGGTGTATATACCGCGTCATCGGCAGAATCAACCAACGGCAATTTGTATCTCGGAACTTATGATTTAGGTTCTGGCGATGGTTTTTCTAATCTATGGGCAACTGCGAATATTGGCAGTTGGTCTATGAATACTGGAGATATTTTGAAAGTCCACTGGAAAATAAGTCTTGCCGGGGCAAATCCTTATTTGTTGACCCAATTAAGAAATGCATTAACCGGTGATTCCGAAGATTGGTTTTTAGGTGATAATGGACTATTTACTTCAAATGAAGTCCATGGAAATGAATTTAAAGATGGATTATTGATAAAAGATGCCAATTTTTATTATCCAATGATTACAACGGTTCACTCATCCGATCCATCCGGCAATTATTATCGGCGTTGGCAGGGAGTCTTTACAGGACCACTTAATTTTTCGGGATTAGTTTCACTTGGAACAGATCTGGTTGACGAAGATGTTGGATTTGATACGAATGAATGGGATAACGATAGTCTGTCTGCTTGGAGCATGGCGGCTGGCGATATATTGAGAATCAACTGGAAGGTCAGTTTTTCATAAAAGCAATTATAGTTTACAGAATGAAATCAAGAATTAAAGAAAAAATACTTGACAAGTTCACATTTTGTAAACTATATTAACAGCCGAAAGAATTGAAACAAACCAACAACTTAATAACCGAGAGGTTTTTATGTTACATGATGTTTATGCGGAATCTCCACATAAAGAACAAATGAGAATGAATGATGATCAGATAACTTATGCGATCGAGCAGTGTAAAGTTGGTAAAAAAATCAAAATCAAATTCGGCGATAATATCGCCCGGAAGGCAGGAATTTATAAAGGCGAAAAACTGCAGGTACATTGGGATGATGTGAATAAGATGATGATTATTGGACGGAGCGATACTGGATTTACGGTTTATAAACAAAGAAACCAAAAACACTGCATTATATTCACGTTCAATCGGCAATTGAAATTGCCAGAGAGGAAAAAAATCTTCAATAATATTCCGATAGATAGTCAAAATCAGATTACGCTGGATTTTTCATTTGATTTTTGATATTAGGATTCAGCAGGAGGCGTCGGCTTTTTTCATAATTTTAACCTCCTTTGTAAATCTAACGAAATACGGCGCTCCCTGAGCTGAATAAACAAGTTCAAACAATAAATAGAGAGGTGTAAAATGGGATTGTATGATTTAGTTAAAAAACCGGGATCGCCGAATAATATGCGGGCAATCTGGCTGGAAGAAAAATTCTATATCTCGACTCTGGGATGGACTGAGAAAAAAAGGGCGCTCGACATTGCCTGCGCGGATGGCGTTTTTGCCCAGATTCTGGCACGCTATGTCGGCGAAGTGGATGCGGTTGACATCAATCTAATAATCCGGGATGAATGCCAACAGAAAAATATAAACTATATCCAATCGGATATCTTCGAATACAAACCGAAAAATAACCGGCGCTATGACCTGATTTTCTGCGGTGAATTGTGCGAACATTTACCGTTTGGCAAACCAGAAGAATTGATGAAGCTAATCTTGAAATGGCTTAAAAAGGATGGCTACTTAATCCTGACCGTGCCAAATTTCCTAATTAAATCTGGTGGCCATCTGCGGACTTATAGTGAGAAGACGATGTTGGACCTGGTAAAAGACTTCGAGGTCATTGATACGGCTTATATACCGGTTGAAAATCCGCTGTTTCATTGCTGTGTCTGCCGGAAGAAATGAGTTCTCTCGCTAAGAAGCTAAGAATATTTTTGACAAGATTAACAAGATTTATATGATTTAATTCCAAAAATAGAAATGAAATCTCTCGCTAAGACGCTAAGACGCAAAGAATAAAATATTTATAATATGATTTAATTCCAAATGCCAATCAGTTAGGAAGAATATTTTTGACAAGATTAACAAGATTTACATGATTTAATTCCAAAAATAGAAATGAAATCTCTCGCTAAGACGCATAATATGATTTAATTCCAAATGCCAATCAGTTAGGAAGAATATTTTTGACAAGATTAACAAGATTTATATGATTTAATTCCAAACAAGGAGAAATGATGAAAGTATTATTTCCGGATAAGAAATTGGCGATTGTATGCTTTTCATGGCGCGGGCGACGCGAAAAAATGATTGAACTCCAACTTAAAATGTTTAAACAAAAAAATATTTTAGTTGTCACAAAGGAAAATTGGGGTCCCGATAAAAATAAATATCCCGACTTTGTGACAAAGGAATGGACGTCGTATAAACATGTCGCAAAAGCGCTGGATGAATTTGATCCGGATATTGTCCATGCTTATGTGGATAATACGGTACTCGCGGCGATCAGCCTAAAGATGAAATTCCCGACCGTGATTGATACGCATGACTGCGCCGAATTGCGCGGTCAGGAAGACATTTCTGCCAAATATGTCTATGGCAGTGATGCCCCGGAAATTTTCTCGGCTCAGGGTATGGCAGATTTCATCTGTCAAAAATACGGCGAACGACCATATAGCGTTATCCTGAATCTGCCGCCGGAAAAATGGCTTGATTATGAAAGAAAACCGAAGTTGGAAGGCAATAATATTGTTTACTTTGGCGGGATCTCAAAGCTGGAAGGCAAATTCGGCTACCGGTATTACAAGGAGATTTTTAGACATTTTATTGAAAACGGCATAAACGTTCATATATATCCAGCTCAGAATGGTGTAAAGCTGGATTGGCCGGGCTGTATCTGGCACGAGACGATCAACGGCTACCCGGATATATATACCGAACTTTCGCAATATCAAGTTGGCTTTGTGGGATATAACGACATCGAGATTGTTGACCGTAAAATATTGGATTATTGCAAGATCGCCGTGCCGAATAAGGCTTTTGATTATATGATGGCTGGGATTCCAACGTTATCTTATAATCTGGGGGAAGCGGAAAAATATACGCGTCAATGGGGCGTTAGCGTGAACAATACAGCGGACTTACCGGAAGCTTTTTATATGGCGAAATCACTGAAAATTGATTACTCAGCATGGCAAAAGAGATTTACGATTGACCGACATCTGGACGAATTAGCTATGATTTACCGATCAGTGCTGGAAAAACCCAATGAGCGCCGCATTCCAGCGAAAATCTCATTATGTATGATTGTGCGTGATGAGGAGAAGAATCTGCCGAAATGCTTAGAAAGCGTAAAGCATTTCGTGGATGAAAAAATCGTGCTGGATACCGGTTCCAGCGATAATACGCGCGAGATCGCCCGGAATTTGGGCGCGATACTACATAGTGAGGAATGGCGGGGAAATTTCTCTTACCACAGAAACCGGGTGATTGCCCAAGCTACCCATCCGTGGATAATGGTAATGGACGCCGATGAATATCTGCCAGCTATGAAACCAGATCAAATCCAGAATATCAAGATCGCCATTAATAAAATGCCACCCGAAATTACCGGGCTGAGCGTGGAAATCAACGATGTTGATCCGGAAGGCAATCTGCGCCTAAAACAAAACGGAGTGAGAATATTCCGAGCCGGATCCGCCCATTATCAAGGCATTGTGCATAATGAAATTGTGATCAGCGGATTGGTTGTGCCGATTGATCTGAAAATAATCCATACTGGTTATAATGATGATTCATTGGAGAAGAAATACATCCGGAGTGAAAAACTACTGCAGAAAAGAATTAAGGATAAACCATTTGATTGGGACGCCTGGTATTATCTCGCCAATTTATATTTTGAAAAAGGCTCAATTAAAGAAGGCGTGAAGTGCGCTAAGGAGTGTTTTAATCACTTGCCGCCGGGAATGCGACACCAGTCGGACGTAACTTATTTCACGCTATATTACTCAATGGCAATGGTTTATTTGGATTCCGCCATCAAAGAATCTGACAAATCTGGGAAATTGTATTATATCCAGGAAGCGATCAAATACGCGCAGACCGGGCTATCTATATGCAAGGATGATCCGGACCTGAACTTTGCTATGACCCTGATTGCGGCGCATTTGACCGTAATCTACGGCGAACAATACCTGGCAAATGTCAATAAGGAAGTTGACGGCTGGCGCTATCTGCTGACAACCGGCGGCAAATATCAGCAGTTAGTTAGCTCGGCTCTGATGGGCGCGTATCATGCCATTGGTCAGCCGGAAAAAGCGACGGAATTAATTAAATGACATACTTTCTCAGGTTGGGTGAAATATGAAAAAAATATTGAAAGGAAAATAAATAATGAGCGAAACCAAAAAAGATGATCTGGCCATTGATCTGGCCAAAATACTCCTCAATCAAATTGAGAGAGAAAATGATAACGAATGCAATTATCTCGATGCAATGGTTGGATTGCATCTTGGCGATTGCTTTGAAATTATACCGCTGATTCCAGATAAGAGTATAGATATGATATTGACCGATCCGCCCTATGAATTTATATCTAAGGATCCGATTGGTGGTGGATTTATGAAAAATGAAAATAAAAAACATCTTGTTAATATAAAAGAATCTTTTGGAATGTCTTTTAATCCTGAGAATTTCCTAAACAGTATCAAGCGGATAATGAAGAAATATAACCTATATGTATTTACTAATAAAAATCTATTATGTAAATATATTGATTTTGCCGAGAGTAATGATTATAAATGGGATATATTGGTCTGGCTAAAGCCTAATCCTGTCCCTATTTTCAATGGTCATTACTTGATTGATAAAGAATACATTGTTTATATTAGAGAAACTGGTGCTACCTTCAATACAAATCTTAACTATAATAATTATTTTACATATTATTTTCATCCAGCTGGTGGAGGTAGTAAGGATACAAAACATCCTACAGAGAAACAGATTGGTTTGATTACAAGATTTGCTATGATAAGTTCTAATATTGATGATATAGTTCTTGATCCGTTTATGGGTAGTGGGACAACCGGCGTTGCTTGTAAGAATTTGAAACGCCGATTTATTGGCATAGAAAAAGACGAAAAGTATTTTGAGATTGCCAAGCGAAGAATCGAAAACCATAAACCACAAGAAAATCTTTTCTGATACAATTCAATATGAGGATTGGCGGTTGTGATTAGTTTTGTAATTAATGATAATGATTATAGTAATAAAGTTTTATAAGAATGGGGACAATATAAAATGAGGTATAAAGATGAAAGATAGAACTGCTTATATTTGTTTCGTGATCATCGTAATAATGATGATATTCATGGGTTTCTTTGTGGATAAATGCCCGGCGCAGGAATACTTTCAATGGCGCTGGTCAGATCAGAAAGTTCTGGATATGCCGGACGCCTCTGGGTTGCACCTAATCGGTTCCGGCTATATGGCGGGCAGTTTTGACAATACCGGAAAATGGTGGAAATCAGACCTGACAGCGCTCGCTATCGGCGTGGCTTGGGAAGTCAAAGACGGACTAATACCTTACGAACGCGCCGGAATCTTAGGCGGCGAAGGTTTCTCCTGGGGCGATATACAAATGAATCTGACGGGAATTGTAACACACCGAATCGGCGTGCTGATCTGGAACCGGTGGAAGTATCATCGCTGGAATCTGAATAAAATTTCTAAGTAATGCGCATAATTGGCGCCGGATAGGAATAGTTGCAGAAAAATAGGGCTAAGTTTGTATTATGTAAACCTGGGTTTACGTTTTGAGGGCTTTTTTATTGCAGGGATAGGGAAAAGATCGAATATAAGATCGGATTAAGAGATTAGAAAAAAGAATTATCTAATAAATGGTTACAAACATTGCGGCAACTTCTTTTAAATCGTAAGTACGACACTCATCATTTGTGACCGCAGTATTCAATCCTTGAAGAATAATCATTAATGAAGGTTTAACGCCGTGAATATTTTCAATCGATTTTTGTGCCGTATAAACAATATCTGAAATGGATGCTTCTGAATTGATGCAATACCTGGCGATATTTTTTATATAATATTCATAAGAAGAAGGTGAATAAATATTGCCATCGAGAGTTGCCAACGTATTGGCTGGAGAAATGGAAGATTCGGAACTGTAAGTAGTTTTAGTTTTCATACCATAATTAGACGAATTTTCATATTTAGAACAATGAGAAAATAAGATCGAAAAAATCAATCCAATTAAAAAGAAAAATGTTCTTAACATAGTTCACCTCAAAAATTATAAGTTAAGGAAATACCATCCGGATAGATCGACAGATCGATCTGGATTTTTACTAATGTAGAATTTTGAATGTAGAATTTGATATACATCATCCTTTTATTTTAGAATGTCTTCGGGCGTGACGCCGAGGACTTCACAGAGTTTTGGGATGTTCTTCTGCAAGGCACTATCTTTGATATAGGTCTGGTAGAAGTTCTGACGACTGCAACCGAGTTTGGCGGCCAGTTCGTCAATAGTTAGGATGCCATGCTGAAGCATAGCGATCTTGAGTTTGATTTTGTCAATTTTGAATTCCATAATTACTCCTTTTGGATTAGTTTTGATCATTGAGTCGTTTACGAATACAGGTTTGGGCGGCGAGGTAATACGGATCGATCGCTTCCGGATGGCCATCGTGATTGGCATAGAGTAGGGTGGCACCATTGATTGGGCCAAAGGGATTGATGATGCGTTTATGCCCGAGAAGGTCCTGCATGATGTGAAGTGGCACGTCCGGATTGCCATAGTTCCAGGCGGCGAATGAATGCCGGAGTTGATGAGGCGTGTAATGAATATCAATCCCGGCACGTTGCAGAGTGCGAGCCATTAGGCGCTCGAAATAGCGAGGCGTGATCTGTTCGCCTTCGCCCCCATCTTTTCGTAAATTGTAAAAAAGGAAACGCTTATTAGCCGACACTGCTCGTTCATAACAAACTTTTAGCAGGCGGTAGAAATTTACACCACCAAATTCGGCAACGTCCCAGAGAACTTTTCGATAATATCCGGATTCGTCCGGTTTATGCCATTTGATTTTCGACCATGGCAATTTGATGACGGCATAGAACATATTCTCGCGTGACTCGCGGGAATAATCGCGTCCTTTGCTTTCGTCATCATCCACGTAGAAGACGCGATAATCTTCGTGAAATTCGATTTCTGAGATTTCGATATTGCAGACTTCATTAATACGTAAGCCTAAAAACAACATACCGGCGCCGAATACCGTTAGATCGCGTTCCCGGCGCTCCGGATTGCATCGGCGGATAGATAGGGTCTGAAAGATTCGCTTGACATGTTCGGACTCAATCGGTGGTCGTTGAGTGATCTGGGCGACATTGAAGATATAGGCTTTCTTTTTGAAGGACGTGAACCTTTTTGCAATACTGTCGTCAATCAAATTGCGATCCGCCAGGAAATTTAGCCATGCGTCCAGGACTGACAACATCATATTGCGCATGCTGGCGCCGGTGGCTTTTTTCAGGATAAAGTCCTCGATTTCGCCATAACTGATTTCCGATATGGGTTTGTCGAATGACTTGGAAAAATTTTGGATCGCCCAGCGATGGAAGGCAATCGTGCGGGGCGATACATTCTGAATAATAACCGGCAGGCGTTCCAAGTAGCCGGTTAATAGTTCTGAAAACCCGCACCCGGGTGCGGGTTTGACTTCGATGGTTTGCATAATATTCTCCATTAAGATAAATTTAATGATTAAATTGGCACAATGTCAAGTAAATAATTACCAATAATTCAATTAATACGGACCGGCATCAGCAAAACAGTTTCGTCATTCAGATTTTCATCGGCACGAATAAATAATACGGAATTGACCGGTGAATACATGTAAATCCGAATTTCGTCATTATCTGCATAACGATTGACGAGCATGGTAAAATAGGAATGATCCAGTGCAATAGTAAACGGCGGTTGAAGGACGGACGGATTGGCAAATACCTGATCGTCTTCATCTCGATCATGACAATGAGCCTTAATTGACTCGCCGGTAAAGATTATCGTTTGCAGTTTACTATCGGGATTTTGGAAGCCCGGTTCGATAGATTTCAACAATGACTTGAGATCGCCAGCAGTGATCGAGCAATAATACTTTGCATCTTCCGGCTTTGGGATAACGCTTTCATAATCCGGAAAACGTTTGTCAATCAGACGCATTATCAGGCTAACATGGTCGGATAATCTGAACATAACGTGCAAGTGATTGATATTGCAAACGATCGGACTCTTGACAATCTTTTTGATTGTCGGCCAGTAATGGGCGATTGTAGCCGGCAAGATAGCCGTCATTTCGCCAGAATCTTCGGTTTGACGTTTGATATTGACCGGATGCGAAAAGCTCCGGACGATCAATTTGTAGCCATCTGTAGCTACAAAACGATTTCCAATATCGAAATAAAAACCAGTCATACTCGGTTTTAATTCGTCGTCATGTGAACAAAATTCCCGGGCCGAATACAACGCGGCAAGGTCGGAATCGGTCAGGATAAATTCGCCGGTCTCAGTCAATACCGGAATTTCCGGGAACTCTTCTGCCGGGCGCAAATTCGTAAATTTAACGCCATTCAAAAGAATCGTGTTATCCGGCAATACTGAAATGGATAATTCGTCGGCAATGAAATACTTGCCGAATGGGATTAGGACTTCAGCGGAGCCGGTCGTCTCGGCAGGCAGGTCAATCAGAAGGGTGCTTTCAAGGTTTGTCCCGTGCATTAATATTTTGCCCGGCGTGATCGTCAATTTTATATTTTGAACGATTGGCAGAGCGGATTTACGCGGCATAATCTTGCCGAGTAATTCCATTTCGGCGCGGCAATGACTGACATTTGCCGTTGCGACTGGAATGGGCCCCATTGTCATGGATGACGCGGACTTCGGCGAATACATGATCGCATGAATCGTCGCTAAAATGTCGAGTTGATCTTGAGTTTTTGGTTGTGGTTGCATGGTTTAACTCCTTTGATTATATTTTTTTCCGATTTCCATCATCAGCGCCGGATTTACGGATTTACCGGCGAATCCCGACCGAAGTCGGGATTTCGGAAGTTTAAGCCGAGGCGTGAAGCATTTCCGTGACTTTGTCAATGATCTTGGCGATTTGCTCTTTGGATTTGGCGGTTTTCAAGGTCGCCAGAATGCTTTCCAATGAATTGATCCGATCACGGAGCATTTGATTCTCTGCCGCGAGATCGGTTTTTTCGCGGATAACCGCTTGCAGGCTAAGATTTTCTTTTTTAAGACGTTCGATTTCATTGGCGGCATTTTTAGCGTCGGTAAGTTTGACCTGTAAATCAGCATTGTTTTGCAAAGCCGATTCGATCTGGGCTTCTAATGACGCGATCTTGTCGGAATACTGTTTTTCAATGGTTTCCTTGACCTTGGCGCGTTCAATCTCGATTTGTTTGATTGCTTCGGATTTTGCCGCCTGCTCGAATTTTTTCAGGTTATCGGTAACGGTCTTGAGTTCGGATTTTACGGTTTCGAGTTCCGAGTTCCGGGTTGCAAGGTCTTTTTTGAGTTTTTCGAATTCGGCAGGATCGCCGGCGGAATTGCGGACCTTCAGCATTTCGATCTGGGCGGTCAGCTCGGCGACCTGTTTTTCAAGGTCATTTCGCTCAGTAACAACCTTTTCGATAGCATCCGGGATTTTTTGTCCATCTTTGGTTTCCTGATACTTGCGCGCCGTTTCCTTTGCTTCGGCGAGAAGGGATTCAACGGCATCCGCCGGGACCAGACGACCGGCGGCGATCTCGGCATTGATCATGTCTTTTAGCGCGGCGGTCTCGGCTTTCGTTGCACCGGATTTCGCGACGACTTCAACGACCTTCTCGACGACTTCCGGTTCGATATTCATTTCAGAAATGAGAGAAAGACGGGAATATCCGAGATTGGTTTCGGTCATTCCGGCGAAAGTGACCGCGAAGGACATTAAATAATTGCAATACCGATCTGATTTTTTCAGACGGTCCCGGCGCCAAGCCGTAAATTCGCCGTGCGGCAGGGCTTTTTTGGCGGCGATTAGGATTTGACCGGCTTCGACCAGGCACTGATCACCGGCGCGATAATGCTCTTTGGCGGCGACTTCCAGCGCCTGAAAGTCGGCGGTGGCTTTTTCGAGGTCAAAAACGCATTCGGGTGCGCTTTTGGCTTCGGCGGTTGGGTTGCTTGTGGTTTTTGTGTTCATGGTTTTGCTCCTTTGGTTTGGGTTTGAAGATTTGGTTATTTTTGCAATACTGTTTTGCATTTGCAAAAATAAATATATATATTATTTCGCCCGCCGGGCGGTCCCTTAGTGGCCGGTGAAAGTCCGGAATCCAACAAAACAAGGATTAAAATAAATACCCCGGCGGGTATTTATTTTCTTTGTTTGTTTCTGATAGATTCGGCCAGTGATACATATCCAAGAAACCAGAAATTCGTTCCACTCTCTTCCGGCGAATGCATTACATCGGGCTCTCTACCTGTGAAAGTCCGAAAATCAGCTTTTACCTCTTCCTCGCTCATAGCTTGAGGATATACGACCCAATGGTCTTTATCCTCTGAATTTTGTGAATGAATCATTTTACTCTCCTTAGGCTTGTTTTTGTTATTTTCGGAACATTGACGAAACCGCAAGGATCACGTTTTAGCTTCGGCTCACAGTTATCACATATATCCCGGAATTGTTCATTGCCAGCTTCGTCAAGATAGCATATCCTGTAGGCTGACTTTACTTTGTTTTTACATTCCCAGCATTTCATTTTTACATCTCCTTTTTTAGGTTTGAAGAATAGATTAATTTTGCAATACTTGCTCAATTATCTATTTTCAATTCGGCGGTTTCTTTTTTGTCGTCCGCCGTTTCCGATCTTGCTCCCGTCCGCGCTACCTCGATGCTGACCGGACGGGATAAACTAATTTTTTATTTTTGTGTTATATTTTCAGCTTTTTGCTCTTTGGCTTCTGGTTTGATATAAGGCTGAATAATCGGAATACTTTGCCCTCTTTCTTGGTCCCAGTGATCTTGTGTTAATATTAATATTTCGCCGTTGTAATCTCCATGACGGCCAGTCGCCTCCAAAGCAATATCCAGCGTTTTTTTGCGTAGTTCTGCATCTGCATCCTTACCGATATTAATTTCAAGCCAGCCCCAGGCTGTACCTGTTCTGTGCTTGACTACGCAATTGATTCCTGCGGCATTTAAGGCAGCTTTGACCGCCTTTGTTTCCTCTCTGTGAGTGTCAAAATTTCTCCATGCCATTTTTTACTCTCCTCTTGGTTTGTGTTTGAAGAATTGATTATTTTTGCAATACTTGCATATTTTTCTTTTTTTTCAATTCGGCGGTTTCTTTTCTGTCGGCCGCCGTTTCCGACCTTGCTCCCGTCCGCGCTACCTCGATGCTGACCGGACGGGGGTAATACTAAAGATCGCAACCCAGAACTTGGCGCTCAATTTCGCGCCGGATTGCTTCGTCATCCTCGAAGAATGTCCCTGTCTCGAGGCATTCCTCGATCATTTCGTCGTCCGAGAGAATCCGACCGTCATCAGTCAGGTATGTTCCATCATCCTGAAGGGTAGCCCAGCCTTCAGCATAATAGGATTCATCTATATTTCCCCGCCCGGTACAGGTGAGGATAGCGATGACATCGGATTCGGGGCTCGGAACTGTTCCACTGGTCACGTGACTGATACTGCCATCCCTATGAATCCATATTTTCCCTTCGGAAAATATGGAATACTCTCTGATCTTGTCATAGTCAAGATTGCTGAGAATTTCGTCTAATTGTTCTTGTTTCATTTTTACTATCCTTTATTTTGGGTTTGAAGATTTGGTTATTTTTGCAATACTGATATTATTTTGTCATATTTGCGTTATTAAGTTTGCAAATTTCAGATTGTCAGGCGTGTTCCGGTTATACCAACATAAATTAAAACTTGACCAACGCCAACCGGCGGATTTTAGTTTTTCTAAGATTGATATATCAGGCTTTGACGGAAAACGTATTTCGATCCCGTTCAATTTTTCATTTATTTTTATGCCGGGCTTTATGTCAAACTGTTTTGCAGGTTGTTTTGCCTGTATAGTCCAGAAGTTAGATACATATTCGGAATGAATTTTTCTATAATCATATTCGGAAAACTTGACCGATTCGATTTCTGATATATCGTTTATAACTTGCTCGGCTTTATGAATTAATCGCTTACCTTTCGGCTTAATATATTTGCGAAATATTAATTTCCCATTATCGTTGAATATTAAACCTGTTAAGCCGTCAAAGATTTTTAGCCGTTCATTTTTTATATATCCGGCGGCAATTAGTTCCGGAGTCATTTTAGATATATATATTTCAGCTTGTCTTTTTTGCTCATCACGCTTAGCTTGCCATTTGCGATTTTCCTCATCACGTTTAGCTTGCTCTTGTTCATTTTTTAGACGTATTGATTCATTGATCTCAGCAATAGGTTTTTTACAAACCGACTCAATTAGCTTTATTACGTTCTCTTGTTTTATCGTCCCGATCGCGATATAAGCAACCAAGAAATAAGAAAACATATCACGGGCAAGGTAAACACCAACCGAACCGGAAAAAAGCGACTTGTCAATATGTTCGACCTTTGCTTTCATATTAGCAAGCTCTGCTTTATAATTTTCTTTATCGGTAAAGCTTTTAGAAAAACTAATCAGGCTATATTCACCCGAATTTTTTAAAATATACCAACCAGGCAAATAATCCCTGATTGTTTCATAGATTAGTTTCTTTTTTAGATAATCGACTGCGATATATTTAACCCCGATTGACTTGTTTTGATTCTGAAATATAGATTTATATCCAGTCGGTTGAATATAAGATAGCTCCGGAAATAACCCGTGTAATGTTATTTGAGATTGGTAGTAAAAAACAGGGACGCCTAAAGTTTCAAGGTGTTCACAAGTTACGCCCTGCTGTTCAATCTCGTCAAGAATAGTCTTATCAATGACTTTATTTGATCTATTAAGGACTTTGCGCGTATCGAATTTGTCGATATTAAATAGCGTTTCGATCTTGTCCATTTTTAACCTCCGTTATTTTTTAAAAAACTTGCTTTGAAACTATGAATAATTTAGGCGTTATTTTCCACTTTGTCAAGTATTTTTTTTATATTTTATCAATTTTTTATCATTAAATATTAAATATTTCTATAATATTCAGACAATAGCCGAGCGGTAACAGGGACCGGGCGGAAAGACTAACGGTAAGCAACAACCCACTCGGCGCGAAAAATATAATACTATACGGAAATTAGGCTTTTTTAGACTACCTTGTTTAGTGACTATTATTTTAATAATAATGATAGCAATAAGTTTTCTCGAATCGAATTTTTTCACAAAGAAAGCTACAGGGTTAGAAAATTAATCGTGGTACGTGTGTGGATTTTTTGTTGTTGATCTTCTTGGGTAAGGCGCAATCGGTGATTGTTTTATTTTATTATATTATTC
>Ga0265297_10004007_pt1 | contig 25031 bp, 22 predicted proteins | sample Munlanlwell13791_FD_192502 | JGI IMG/M metagenome (GOLD analysis project Ga0265297, IMG submission 192502) | Leachate microbial communities from a municipal landfill in Southern Ontario, Canada - Leachate well 137-91 | ecosystem: Engineered > Solid waste > Landfill > Unclassified | place... | reverse complement strand
TATTCACGGTGACTTTATCCGCGCCGTGCGACAAGCGCATACGGATATCCTCAACAAAACGGATCTTCCCGCCGACCGCGACCGGCATATGACAAAAACCGGCCACATCGGAGATAATCCCCATAATCGAATTGCGATTTTTGTAAGCGCGGTCGTCCCACACGTAGTCGTAAACATCCGTCTTGCTGATATCCAGATAAATAAGCTCATCGGCCGCCCAATCGCTTAAACGCTTGACCGACGTCACCGGATTGCCCAGGCTCTGGTAACGGGAAAAGGTTTTGCTCTGGACCAGAAATCCGTTTTTTAAAAGCAATACCGGAATAATCCGTTTCTTTTTCATAGGCCCAAAAAATTCTCCAAAAGCCGGATACCGGCCTTTTGGCTTTTCTCCGGATGGAATTGCACGCCGAAGATATTCTCCCGCCAGACCGCCGGCGTAAATTTTGTTCCATAGACACAGCTGGCCGCCGCGTGCTTAGGGTCCCTGGCCTCAAAGGCGTAACTGTGCACGTAATAAAAATCCATTTGCGTCGTGATCCCTTTAAAGATCGGGCAGGCCTCGTTTAGGTTCTCAAAATTATTCCATCCGACGTGCGGAAGCCGTAATCCCGGGGCATCGAGTTTCTTGACCGACCCGCCGATCCATCCCAATCCTGGATTGTGCCCATATTCAAAGCCTTCATCCGCGAGGATCTGCATCCCCACACAAATCCCCAGATACCACTTCTTCTTTTCCAGAACCTGACGGCACAGCTCCGGGAACACGGAAAGGGCGTTGATCTTGGCCATCGCCGCGCCGAATGCCCCCACGCCGGGCAGGACGATATGCGTGGCCCCTTCAAGATCGGCCGGTCCGCTCAGGATCTTCACGTCCCCGTGAAAACTCTTAAAAATGTTAAAGACCGAACGGATATTCCCTGAACCATAATCCACAATGCAAACCTGACTGGTCGTTACGCTCATAAAAACCTCAACAAATTATTTCTCTGAATAATACATCTTCGACTCCACATGCCACCGCTCGAAGAAATTGTATACCTCAAGATAATGATCCCCTTCAAAGGCCTTGCCCAATTTTTCTTCCGTTTTACGGCCGATCACGCATAAGACATCATGGTCGCGCCAGTGGTTTTCATGGACCGCCGCAAAATCGGAAATTTTCATCAGGCCCCGGAGCGTCTTGGCGCTGAAACGAAAGGCATGCGTGTCCTGCGGGGTTTTCCCCAAGTATTCTTCCAGCGTCTTTTTGAAGGGCACAAGGAGGCGGCTTCCGGTAGCGACGACCACATGGCCGCCCTTTTTCAAAAGCCGGTGGGCGATGGTCATCATGTCCCGGCAGGAAGCGGAATTCTCCATCGTCCACATAATCGTGACGATATCAAACTGACCTTCGGCGAATTTTTTGCTCGCCGCATAATCCTCGATCGTGCCTAAAAAATTTTCGATGCCGTTTTTCGTCAGCAATCGGCAATTCTTGGAAGAGGGCTCGATCCCGAAAACTTGAGCCCCGTAATCATCCGTGCGGATGATCTCCAAAAATTGGCCTTCCCCGGCGCCGATGTCGCAGACGGATTTTCCGCGCAGGCCAATTGTGCTGTGGATAAATTCGGCCACAAACACCTGACGCGCCTTAATGGCCGGGATGCGGCTTGTATAAACCTGTTCCGCCGCTGTCGTGTTGATATCCGTCTCGGAATAGATGTCCTGTGACCAGGCCTTGGCGATGTCCGTAAAACTTCTCCGGCGGGGAACATACACGAAACCGCATTGGTTGCAGATATTGATCGCCTCGTTTTGGGTATACTCCATACAATGCGGCAAGAGAGTCGCTTCCCGGGAACCGCACAGGTCGCAGGGATAGTCCTTATAAGGAACACTCCCGCCCTTTTCCTTCGCTCGGGTCACTGCACGGGAAATCTTAGTTTCCATTGTCCGTTCTCCTTTTTCCAAATTTCTTCGTTGCGATGTTTATCGACGATCGCGATAAAGTCATCTTTGTCCAGATCAAGATATTCCAAGACCTCCTCCAAATTATGTTCCGGGAACTCGCCGTCATATTTGCGGGCGTATTCCAAGGCCTGTTCCCGCGTCATATGGCCGTTCTGGATGAACCGGGAGGTGTCCCGCACGGCGCGGCCGAAGCCGAATTTGATAAACTGCATGTAATAATACAGATCGTCCATCTTGTCATCCAGGCTGTCGAAATCCGTGAACGTCCCCAGCGTTCGGCCCGACGGATGCGTCCGAAAGTTGAACTTGGTTTTGATGTACTGATAATTCTCGAACATGCTCCATTTAAAATAATACGCGAAATAAAGGGCCTTAACGCCCAGGGCCTGAAGTTCCGCCGCGCCGGGATAAACATACGGATTCAGGTCCGCCTCGGCCACGCCCTCCATCACCCAATTCCGCGGGTCATCGCCGATTTGATGTTCAATGACCTCCGTGAAATCGCGCAATCGACGGGATTCTTCGTTTAACACGCGGCCACCGTACTCGCTCTCTCCGTGTTCGGCATAGAATACCAGCCGGATCTTGTTGGTCAAAGCGGCCTTGACCGGAATGACATTGACCCCGGCGTCCCAGGCGACCTTCGGATTGCCGCGCTCGATAAAAAACCTCTTGGCCAGAATGCGGTGGACCTTTTGGTTCGGACGGAAAAGCAGGTGATCAAAACCCTGCCGGATCATCTGCTCACAATTATGCTGGCCGACCGCGTTAGGGATCATCGGCGAAAAAGTGACCAGAAGAGGATTCAATCCCAATTCAAACTTCAACCGATAGGCAATGCTCGAGCTGTCTTTCCCGCCGCTCCAGGGGACCACGCAATCCCATTCTCCGTTTTTTGAACGATACGGTTCGACCAATCGCAAAAACTCTTCCTTGCGCGCCTTCCAGTCAATCGTCTTTTTCTCATCCGCATTGTGGCAGGCGTTGCACACCCCCTCACCGTCGAAAAAAATGCGCGGACGGCTGTCCGGCATCAGACAGCGTTTACAGAACCGCACCTGGCGGACATCCTTGAAATGTGCTTTTGCTTGAAACGCATGAGACATCACTTTTCTCCCTTTTTAATTTCGGACCAAGACACCCGCGTTGCTGAGATATTTCTTGGCGCTTTGAATGCTGCTTTCCGTAAAATGATAAATGTTTGTCGTGCAGATCGCCGAGGCCCCTCCCTGCAAAACCCCATCGACGAAATCCTGCCACTTGCCCGCCCCTCCGCTCACCAAAACCGGGATCTTGACCGCCGAGGCCACCAAATGGTTCAACCGGTTATCGTAACCCTCCAGCGAGCCATCCTTGTCGACGGAGGTGATCAGGATCTCGCCCGCCCCCCGCCGCTCGGCTTCCCGCGCCCAGGCATCCGGCTTCAACCCCGTCGGCCCGGTGCCGCAGCGGGTAAAAACCTCATAGCCTCCGTCGGCATTCCTCCTGGCATCAATCGAGACCACCACGCATTGCGAACCATACAATTGGGCCGCCCGGGTGATAAACTCCGGATCCTCAACGGCCTGGGTATTAACGATGATCTTATCGGCACCGGCGTTCAAGAGCATTTTAAAATCTTCAATGGTCCTTACCTGCCCGCCGGCCGCGATCGGCACAAAACATTTTCGCGCGAAAAAATCAACCGCTTCATAGAAATTCTGCCGCTCGCCCTGGCCAAAACGCGTAATATCGATCATGGCGATCTCGTCAATAGACCAGGCATCCACAAAATTGGCCGTATACCGGTAGTCCGGGACAAAATGTTTCGTGCGAAAAAGCACGCCGTTATTGAACGTCAGGACGCTGATCAAACGTTTGCGCAGCATATCAATTCCCCCGCTCCAAAAAGTTCCTTAAGACCTTCAAGCCGAACAGCTGGCTTTTTTCCGGATGAAACTGGGTCGCGTAGATGTTCCCTTTCTGCAACGCCGCGGCAAAAGGGATCCCGTAACAGCATTCGCCGGCGACGATCTCGCGATCCGCGCATTGGATATAATAACTATGCACGAAATAAAAAAGCGTTTCGTCCGGGACATCCGCGAAAAGCGCGCAGGGCCGTGTTTGCTTGACCGCATTCCACCCGACATGGGGCACCCGCAGGTCATCGCCGGGCGGAAGTTTCACAACCGACGCGTCCAGCCATCCCAGCCCTGGATGCTGCCCGAACTCGGAACTTTCCCGGCACAAAAGCTGAGCGCCTAAACATATCCCCAAAATCGGCTTCCGGGCCTGCAGCACCAGCTCATTGAGGACTTCGGCCAAGCCCCGCTGCTTGAGATTGCGCATCCCGTCGCCGAATGCCCCGACACCGGGAAGAATAATCTTTTCGGCGCGGCGCAAATCTTCGGAGTCGCCGGTAATAACCCCGGAAAATCCCACCTTCTCCACGGCCGCGGCGACCGATTTCAAATTGCTCAGTCCGTAATCAACAATGGCAATCATGCACGACCTTGCTGTTCATTTCCAAAAACATCTTGGCATTTAAGAAACTAAAAATAAATTTACTGTAACTGTTGGTAAACGGCTTGGGCCGCCCCAAAAGGTCCTCCACGCGGTCCTTGCGAACCAGATCAAAGATCGGGCTGTCCTCGAGCAGGTAATCGCGCGTTTGCGGTTCATCCACATCCAGGATGGAATGGATCGAGGCATTAAAACCTTTTTTCCGGCGATCCAGGCGGACCGTGTCGTTTAAAACGCCCTCAACGGCCCGGCGTAAAATGTATTTGTTATACCCGTCCCGGATCAAATGCTCCGGAGGGATGGAATACGCGAAATCAAAGAGCGCCGCGTCCAAATACGGGCTGCGGTTCTCGATCGAATAAAACATGGAATTCAGGTCGTCCTCGTGCAGGATCACGGGGATGGACTCCTCGAACATTTCATTGAGCATACGGTTGCGCAGAGGCGAATCACAGTACTTCTTCTCGGCGAAAGGTTCGGCGAACGGTTCCCGCAGACAGGCCGCGAAATCATTTTGATTCAGATAAATATGCTCCCGCGCCAGAGGATTCTCGAAATAAAGATTCGGATTTCTCAAATACGGATTGCGCACCACGGGCGCGACGTACTTTTTCCAATCCGCCAGATAGCGCGGGAATTCCGGATGATCGCGCATCTCATAGAGATGAAGATTATAATGGTCATAATACCCCGTGACCAGTTCATCGGCCGCCGTCCCCGAACAGACAACACGAAAACCTTCCCGGCCGATCGCCTCGGACAAGAACGAATGGATATAATAGGATATCGTATACACCGGCGCGTCATGATAATTCACCAGCTGCCGCAGGCGCTCCAAGGTCCCTTGCCGGGAAACTTGAATGATCGTATGACGGCAGCCCAAGTCGTCGATGGTCGCCCGGATATTGGCATATTCATTGTAACGCTCATCGGGATCAATAAGAGAAAACGTCGCGACGTCATACCGGAACGCCTTGGCCGCGATAGAAACAAGCGCCGCGGAATCCACCCCGCCGCTTAAACAAAAGGCCATCGGGACATCCGAGCGCAGGCGCAGCCGGACACTCTCGCGCAGTCGTTCGCGAAAACCTTCAACCGCCTGATCAATCGTCATCGGACGCGCCTTAACCAAGGGCTGCCAGTAGGAGAACATCTTCTCCCTCCCCTGCCCATCAAAAGAAGCACACGTCGCCCTCGGAAATTCCTCAACCCCCTCGAAGAAAGTCTCCGGAGTTTTATACAGCGACTTATAGCCGTTGACCAGATACCGCGACAGCTGCCGCATATTGACCGATAAACTCTCCCCGGACAGCGCCTTAAGGAATTTCACTTCGGAACCGAAATATATTCCGTCCGGCGTGCGCAGAAGATAGAGCGGTTTCTCGCCGAACCGGTCCCGCGCCATCACGATTTCCCCGGACTTCCCGTCATAGATCACCAGGCTCCACATCCCCTCGAAGGATTTCAGGCACTCCTTTCCCCAACGGATAAAGGCCTGCAATAAAACTTCGGTGTCCGACGTGGTTTTAAAAACAACGCCGTCCGCCTCCAATTGCTGGCGGATCTCCACGTAATTATAGAGCTCCCCATTGTAGATAATACAATAGTCGCCGATCTGAAAGGGCTGATTGGCCCGGGCATCCAAATCAAGGATCTTAAGCCGCGCGTGAAGAAGACAGACCTGGCGCCTTCCTTCGTTGAACACGGCAAAGCCTTGATGGTCGGGCCCGCGGTTATTCATCAGCATAAGCGTTTGACGAACGCGGCCTTCCTCTGCCCTTTTTTGGCCAATATATCCGGCGATTCCGCACATAGTTTTAGCTCGTTACAAAAATTCGTTTCAGATGAAAAAGATCTTCCTCCAAACCGTTATCCCCGTCTTCCGCCGTCGGACAACAAACAATCCCGCGGCCTTTAAGAAACGCAATCACCTCTTCACCATAACAGTGCCTCAGGCCTTCCGGATAGGAATAATGCCGGCTGGAAATTCCGGCCTTCCTTTGAAGAAGTCCTAAACTCGTATCCACTTCACCCGCCAATTCTTCGGCGGAGAGATGCGACATGATCCTATGCCGGTGCGTGTGCCCGCCGACGATAAAATCCGGATCGCGGCCAAGTTCCGCCACCTGACCCCAGGACATCTTAAGGTCCAAAGGATCCCGGGATTCTTTTACTTCATCCATTCGGCTCTGCCTAAAGATATCGCTCACCAGGGCATCAACGTCCATGGCGGCATCGCGTTTGACATGAAAGCGGATACTGTCCAAGGCCGCGCGGCGTTCAGCCGGTGTTGCGACGGAAACGGCGTCCTGGACCCACGGCAATCTTACCGAAGAAATCCGGGCAACCTCGAAACAATACTCCAGACGATCGATCCAAGACATAGAATTGTCCTCGATAAAACCGGTGGTCACATAAACCGCCGCCGGTATCTTGAGCTCTTTTAAGATCGGGCGGGCAATCGAATAATTATTCTCGAACCCGTCATCAAACGTCACAACAAAAGACCCTTTCCCAAAAGGCCGGCGCGTCCGAAGATGATCAACGACCTGGTCCATCGACATGGGCGTCCCGTGCGCCTTGAGCTCCTTCATATGCCGGAAAAAAACTTCCCGCGGCAAATGCTTGCGCGTGTAGTTACGCACGCGATAATCGTCTTTTAAGACAACTCCGTGAAAAAGAAAAATCGCCAACCTGTCTTGCGACAACTTTTCAACAATTTTCACCGCTTGCTCCGCACGTAATCGTCAAAATGTCTGACGCAAATCCCCTTTAAGCACGACGGCATAAATGAATAATACCGGCCCTTTTTCTTCTGCCGCGTTGAAGGAACAACGCCATTTCTCGAAATCTGCCTCAAGGCCTGTTTCACCAGCCGAACACAGATCTCGGTATTCCGCCGGCGCACTTCAGACAATTTCATGCCCGGGGCAATTCTGATCTTGCCCTGGCCGACAATTTCTCCGTCATCCAGGGCCGCGTTCACCTTATGGAGCGTAACTTTAAGGGCGTTAAAATCTTTATGATAAATCGCCCAAAGATGCGAATCCACGCCGCGGTATTCCCGGGGATCCCCCCCGTGCAGATTCAATACATTCCTTCCGCAGAGCCGGATGACCTCGGGTCTAATCCTGCCCGTGCCAAAAACAATCGTGACCTCGGGCTTCGTTCTCTTCAGCCACCGGATCGCCTCTCGGTTATTAACGCAACGGACCGTTTTTGACGCAACTAAGCCGGCAAGAGCAATGGATTTCCCGCCGAAGAAAACCTTGCGCTCATAGCGTTCGCGCTCATCTTCAAAGGGATGATGCGTCGCAAAAGACGGCTGCAGGGCTTCTGTTTCCACCAACACCGCGCTGACCGGAAATGACCGTTGCAATTCCCGGACAAAATAAGTGTGGTGCGTTGTTTGCGTTGTGAGGACAACGATTTTCATCAAGATTACTCCACAATATCTAAGGTGACCGCCTCACCGAACTTGACGGGGCGCTTAAGTTTTTTGCCGACGACCAAATGCTCTTCTCCCGGAGAAAGCCCGACTGCTGGACGGATCCAGGTCAAGTCCTCCCTCGCTAAAACACTCCCCGCGGCCAAATCTCTTTTGGCCACAATCGAACGGCGGACCAAAGATGCCACGCGCTTTTCACTTTCCTGAATGACCCTCTCTCCCGTCCCCAACAGGGTCTCAACCTGGCGGACACGGCGGACCATTTCCGCCATCTCGGCGGGGTCAGCCGAAAGTGAATGGTCGCGAAAGCCCGAATAATTTTTATCGACAGTAAAATGCTTCTCAATGATCCTAGCGCCCAGCGCGGCCGCCGCCGGGGCCGCTGCCATACCCATGGTGTGGTCCGAATATCCGATAGGGCAAGAAAATTCCTTCTGTAGCTCGCGAATAGCCGACAGGTTAGCCTCCCGAGGCTCAGCCGGATAACTCGAGACGCAATGCAGGATCGCGATCTGTTGCGAAATATTCTTTGCCGTCCAGATCTTCTCGACAAACGTCACCGTCCGGCGGATCTGCTCGAAATCCGCCAAACCCCGGGACAACAACAGGGGTTTGTCGAAACCAGCCACCCGCTCTAAAAGCGGATAAAAATTGTTGTCTCCGGAAGAAATCTTAAAGGCCGGCACGATCGCATTCAGAAAATCCGCGCTCTCGACGTCAAACGGGGTCGACAAAAACACAACGCCTTCTCCCTCAGCCACCCGGCTTAAGTCCCGGAATTGTTCGAAGGTCAACTCAAATGATTGGAGGCGGGCAAAACGCGCCGCGTCCGCGGCACTCACATAATATCGCGTCTGAAACGTCTGGAATTTGACCGCATCCACCCCGGCCTTGGCCGCGACGGAGATCATCCGCTTGGCCAGCTCGACGTCTCCTTCATGATTGTTGCCAATCTCGGCGATGATAAAAATTTTCCTGGTGATATCGCAAGGACCTATTTTCATAGTCTTTTATCCGTGATAATGAAAAACATACCATGCCTGCACATGTCTAAACCCCAATTTTTCATAGCAGCGCAGCGACGCGACATTGGCTATTTGTGTCCCCACCGTGATCTTGGACGCGCGGGAAAAATGCGCCTGGGCGAAATCGACCATCGCCGCGCCGATCCCCTGCTGACGGCAACCGGCCGCAACGCCAATAAGGTCGATGGTGATCATTCCTTTCCGGTCATCCAAGAGCTGCAAGAAACCCACGATATCCCGGCCCTTTTGGGCCACGACCAGGCACTCGCCCCGCTTGCCCGCGAAGAAATTCCCCGCCCATTCCGCCTTGATCTTATTGGCCATATCTTTAGGGACCGCAGGATCGAGGTGAAAACGGGAAAAGCAAAAACACCCGCCGGCCAGAGCCTTGACCTTGTCCTTATCCTGCGGTTGGGCCAGACGGATTAACACCCCTGGGCATGAATGGGTCGCCCCGCGCTCAATCGGCTTTTCCAAGAGGACATTCGTATCGATCAACCGGAAGCCCTGTTCCTCCAAAAACCGCGCCGCCGCGATATCGTCGACCGCAACCTTGGCGTAAAAAAAGACATCCGCGTGCAACTTATAAAAATTGACAAGCCCGACAGCGGACATAAACGATTCATCCACGGTAAGCTTATAGACATCCCGGCCCATAACGCCCGAAAGCCAGGCGTCATAAGAAATATTTTTCGGACATTTTCCCTCTAGCCTCATGGTTTCGCCCCGATGATTATGGTAAAACCGGTTTCAACTCGCCCTTCCAGCCGGTGACCTCTCCTAAAGATTTATACCAGTTGATATACTTCACGAACCCCTTCTCCAACGGGAATTGCGGAGAGTAGCCTAAAATCGATTTGGCCTTATCCACGCACAGCGTCCCTCGGTCCGGCATCAATTTATCTTTGGGTAAATATTCAATCTTCACATCCGGGATTTCCCGGCGCAAGATCTCCGACATCTCCTTGATGCTGCGGGCGCGGCCGTAAGTGACGTTGAAGATCTCACCCTTACTCTTTTCATTCTCGATAATTTTAATGATCGCCTGAACAAGATCGCCCACATAGGTAAAATCCAAGGCATCGTTTCCATCGCCGTTGATCTTCACCGATTTTCCGCGAAGCGTGTTCTCGATGAAAATTTGCCCGACGCGGCGGCTGATGCAACGCTCACCGTAAAGCGCCGAAGGGCGCACAATGGTATACGGCAGGCCAAAGACCTGGTTATAGGCGATAACAATTTTCTCTCCGGAATATTTCAAGGCGCCGTAAATCCCTAAGGGATTGCAGACGGTTTCCTCGTTGACCTCCCCCCCCTCAAAATGGCCGTAGACCATGCTGGAAGAAAAATAAATAAAATGCTCCACGATGCCGCGGACGCTGTCCAAGGCATTCTCCAGGGTGCGCAGGCTATGGTCAAAGGTAGTCATCGGATCCTTGTTGGAACGCCCGGCGTGGGCGACGGCCGCAAGATGCACGAGGACATTCGGCTTGATCTCGTCAATAATACGCGAAAAGGCGTGATAATCACGCGCATCCTGGACCTCAATGGGGATCTTGTGCTGCCGCAGAAGGTCAAAACGTTGATTGACCATCGCTGAATACAGATCACGATCTTCTCCCTGGGCTTTCCCGTAGGCGAAAGAAAGGATATTATTGACCTGAAGACTGTCGATGATCTCGACGGTCGCTCCGAGTTGGGTGAGGGCGATCGCCAAATGATGCCCGATAAAACCCGCTCCCCCGACAAGACAAATCCTTTTGTTCTTTAGTGTACCCATATTATTTAACCTCCTTCATAGCTTTCTTAAATTCTTCCACGATATATTCCATATCCTCTTTATCTAAATGCGGGCCGACCGGCAGGGCAATGGAGCGATAGCTGATGCGCGCCGCCGCCGGGAAAGACGTATCCTTAAACCCGTACTTATTTTGATAATACGTAAAATGCGGAACTGGCTTGGGGTAGTACACGCTCGTCCCGATATTTTGACTCTTGAGGTAAGCAATAATTTCGAAACGCTTGTCCGCCAAATCTTTTTCAAGGATGACGGAAAAACAATAATAACTGCTTTGAAAATCACCGTGCGTGGATTGCAAAAGCTCAATCCCGTCGATTTTTCTAAACCCGCGCTCCAGGGTCTCAAAATTCTCCCGGCGTTTTTTCAAAAAACCGTCCATGCGCTTGAGCTGTTCGATGCCCATGACCGCAGCCATTTCATTCATACGGTAATTAAACCCCAGCATAGTGACGTCATAGACTCCGGGGATCGCCCGTTCTCCAACATGTCGATCAACACCAAAGGCTTTCTGCTTCTGAATTTTTTCCGCGATATTTTTATGCCGGGTCAATACCATCCCGCCCTCCGCCGTCGTCATGTGCTTGACGGGATAGAAAGAATACACCCCCACGTCCCCGTGCAGCCCCGCGTGAACGCCTTTATAGTATGTGCCCAAGGCCAGGGCGCAATCTTCAACCACAAAAAGATTATGTTTTCTGGCTATCGCGCTGACCCGGCCCATGTCGACCGGCATGCCTAAGAAATGCACCAGCGAAATCGCTTTCGTTTTGGGCGTAATCGCCTTTTCAACCTGCTGGATATCAACATTCCCGGTTTGTCCCTCAGCGTCGACAAAAACAGGCCTAGCCCCACAAAACTCAACGGCATGCGCAGTGGCGGTATGCGTTTGGGCAGGGACGATCACTTCATCTCCCGGGCCGATCCCCAGATAAAAATACGCCAGGTGCAGACCCGCGGTGCAAGACGCGACACTGACCGCGAAAGGCGCTTTTGTATACTGGGCAAAGGCCGCCTCAAACTCTTTGGACTTGGGCCCGTGCACCAAAACGGACCCGGACAAGACATCCAGAACCGCCTTCTTTTCTTCTTCCCCGATAATCGGTTTACCAAATGGAATTGTGCGCATATCTGTCCTTTGTTATACCCGCGAAAGACCGCGGGATGGGTTCGCCCGGTCATTCCCCTTCGCTAAACACTCCGTAAACGACGGGCTCATTTAAAATAATTCACCTGCTCGGCACGCCCCGTATGGGCTGAGCGTTCAATCGCAAAACACACCGCCATCGCCTTAAAGACATCTTCCGTCGTGACCTCCAGCGGCACGTCCTTGGTCACCGCTTCCATAAAATTAAACAGAAGGTCCCCTTTGCGGGCCCCCGGATATTCCTCCAAAACTTTCTGCGGCTCTACACTCGGGTCACGGGATACCGACCATAAACCGTATTCCCGAAAGGCATTGAAGAAAGCCGCCCGGGTCCCATAGATCGCCAAGGGATGAAAATGCGGGCAGACACACCCAAAATTTACCGTCATCTTCCCCGTGGCTCCCGAATCAAACCGAAAGACACAAGTCACCAGATCATGATATTTAAACTGTGATCCTTGTGATGAGATCTTATTTCCGTAAGCGTAAACATCCGTAATATTCCGGCCGCTCAACCACATCAAAAGATCAATGATGTGCACCCCGCCGCCGTAAACAGCCGAATAAAAATCGATCTTGCCCCGCCACCCCTGCGTGACCTTTTCAATGCGTCCATAGTTATAGTCCCCTTCAAGCTGATAAAGCTCGCCCATCTCGTTGTCGCGGATCTTTTTCCGGAGCCACACAAAACGCGGGCACTTCCGCAGGATCAAATTTGAAGAAAGCTTAAGCGCCGGTCTTGCCTTAAGGCAGTCCGCGATATCCTGACACTCCTTCTCGGACAAGCACAACGGCTTCTCGGCAAAAACATGCTTACCATTTTTTAAGGCAAGCAGGATCTGTTCGTGATGATAATTATCATACGAAGCGATCGAAACGACATGAATATCCTTATCGGTCAGGATATCCTTTGCCTCGGACGTCAGCCGCATTCCGGGGAACGCCGATCGGGCCTTCTGAAGTTTATCGGCATCAAAATCACAGAGGGCCGTCACGCGGCAAGACGGATGAGCCTGAAAACCCTGGATATGTTCCCAGCCGACCCCCAAGCCGATAATCCCGACATTCCATGTTACCGTTTTGTCTGCCACACTTCCTCCTCGGACAAGGCAAGGCAATTTTGCCAGCCATATTCCGTTAACGGCTTATCCATCAGGCCCACGATCTTCTGGAACCGCGCCAAATCGTCCGGCGTGTCCACGCAGAGGTTATGGGCCGCGTAATCCCCCGCTGAGTTAGAAATGTTCTTGATCCGCACACTCTGCGGGTTACGATAAAAAAATAACGTGACATGCTCACGCTCATCGGAAGCGGTGATCCGTGGATCATATTCCAAGAAAGTTTTGCTTCGGATTACCTCAACGCTTTCTCCTTTTGGAAAACTGCGCGGAAAGACATTCGTCACCAAATCACCTTCACCCTGTTCAAAAATCCCGATGGCCTCGTCGACAATCTCCGGGTCGATCAGTGGGCTGTCCCCGGAGATCCGCACAAACGCGTCCGCCCCATAATGCCGGGCGGCCGCGGCAAACCGTCCGTACACGTCCTGCAGATCCCCGCGAAAGACATCCACGCCATTTTTAAGGCACCACTGGGCCAGCGGATCATCGCTTGAATCACAAGACGTTATAACCACAATCTGTTTGGCCCGCTGAGAAAAACGCAGACGATCCACCACGTAAGACAACAGGGGTTTGTCCTGAACTTCTATAAGCATCTTGCCGGGAAGCCGCTGGGAACTCATGCGTGCCTGGATGAAGACCGGGATATTCAAGAAACTATCCTGCGCCGGAGCCGAGAATTCGGCTTCCTGCCGGGAAAGGTCCATAATTAAATCTACACGATTCTGGAGGTTCTTCCTGTCCGGAGGGAGGCTTTCTTTCCCGATCAATAAAATCCCGTTCAGCTCTTCGTCGGGAAATTCCTTGAGCGGAGTTAAGACCGCGCCGTCCAGTTTCAATTCGGCGAAAACAATTTCAACCAACGTGGCCAGATCATGCTCGCTGTAAAGATAAAAACAGCGCTGGCCTTCCCGGTAGAGTTTTAAAAGAATATTTTTGGTCCGGGCCTTGATCAGACCGATGGCGTTGAGGGTATTCATTGTATATTTCACCGATTTACGCAATTTCTCGGCGATCCCCTTAGGCGTGAGGATATACATCATCTTTTTTTGGTTAAGCTGGGTGATACGAATATACCCTTTAGCGACCATCCGCCGGATGAGCATATTCGTTTGGCCCAAGGAAAGGTTTAAATGCTGGGAGAGATCGCGCTGATTGGATCCCAGGCGCTTACCGATAATATTGATAAGCTCGAATTCCCGCTCGTTGAGGTTTTCTTGAGTCATAATTCCGAGATAATTTTAATCTTTTAATAAAATTCTTAATGAAATTCAAGACTGAAAAATTTGACAAACGCGCGATCCCGCTTACCTCTGCAAGGAATCCAGGAAGAATAACTTCCCCTTCCTCTCTAAAAGCTCTTCATAAGAGCCGGATTCACAGATATTCCCGTTCTCGATAACATACAAGCGATCGGCCAGCTTTATCGTCGACAATCGATGCGCCACAATAATGATGGTTAGTTCTTCTTTAAGGCTTTTGATCGCCTCTTGGATCATGGCCTCGGAGTGAAGGTCCAATTCGCTCGTTGCCTCATCCAATATCAGGATCCGCGGGTCCATAAAAAGCGACCTCCCCAGCACCACGCGCTGCCTCTGCCCTCCGGAAAGCTTGATGCCATTCTCGCCGATCTGCGTATCCAGGCCCTCCGGAAGTCGTTCAACAAACTGATCAAGATGAACTTTCTTGCAGATATCTCTCAATTTCTCTTCGCTCGCCTGCGGGCAGCCAATCAGCAGATTCTCCCTCAACGTCCCGTCTAACAATGTGGGCCCCTGGCTGACGTAAGCGACCTTTCGGCGCAGAGAGTTAAAATCCAATTTGTCATGCGGTATGGACCCATAATAGATCCTGCCCTCACTTGGTTTAAGCAGCCCCAATATTAAATCCAAGACGGTCGATTTTCCGGCGCCGGATCCCCCGACGAAAGCGGTTGTCCGGCAAGGGAGGATTTCCAGGCTGATGTTACGAATGACCTGATTACCGTGAGGATAGGCGAAACTGACCCCGGCGAACCGTATCTCCCCTTGTCCATCGAATACTTCCGGGCCGTTGACCTCCCGGTTCTTGGCTAACTCAACCAACCGGTTCCGGAAGGATTCATACATCGGCAAGTTGCGGTTAAAAGCCAGATAGGATTCGGAAAGATTGATAAAATGCGGCGCGAGCCGGTTAAAGACCAAGACAATGACGAGGAGTTGATAATAATTAATCGATAACGGCTTGTGAAAAAGGACAAGGAACATCAGGAATAAAAATGTCGCCGAGAAAGACCATCCCCCCTGGAATTGCTGGCGCATATTGACTTTTTTGTTAATCCAGATGGCGGTATCAATATTAGAGAAAATCTTTTTGATGAACACGCTGTTTAACAGAGACGTCTTAAAAAATTTCTTATTTTGCTGGAGACCCGTCAAGGCCTTGGAATTCTGTTTCATCGTCTGGTTATAAATTTGATTCAATTTCCCGACGACCCGGGCGTTTCGCATATTCACAAACCCCAGAATTCCATAAAGGAAAAAAGCCAAAAGCGCGCTAATAAAAGACAATTTAACAGCCAAAGCCAGAAACACTAAGCCTTGAAAAGAATAGATGATAATCCGAAGAGAGCTTAAGGGGACCACCGTGGCCATCTCCACTTCCTTAATGACCGCATAATTCATTTCCCCGGAATGATAATTGGTCAGCCACAGCCAATCGACTTGTGTATAGGCATCCAGGATCTGTTTGCTGTATTTTTTGATGAGATTGTTCTCTGTCCAGACGGCAACCAACGCGGAAAAGATAACCAACAGCTGGCCAAATAAGATCAGGATCGATGCGACCGTCAGCAGGGTATAGAAATTAGGCTCAAACCCCAGGCGAGTTACCGCCTTCAGCATAAAATCCGAAGTCTGTCCGACCGGCTGAGAGGTCCCCTCCGTCTGCATAAATTCAAGCACCGGGATCAAAAGAGGAAGGCCGATGAAGCTGAAGGTCCCGCTGATGATCTGCAAAATGATGATCCAGCCATAGTTCGGCGTTGACAAAACAATGGCGACTATTTGCCGGATCTTGCTGGAAAATTTAGATAAGAAGTTCATTCGCTAAGCGAGGTTTAATGACCGCTGATTTGGATACCGGCGTTCTTTAAGAACTCTTCTGTCACCGTCAGAAAATGATCCAGGTGCTCTTGGGTCAAATCCTGATGAACGCCGATATGGATACCGTTGTTCCCCACGAATTCGGCCTCGGGGAAATCTCCTAATTTATTTTTCAGGAATTGAAAACCCGGACACTGCGTCGGCATGGAGAGAAACAGATTGCGGGAATCAATCCCTCTTTTTCGGATAAAATCGACAAATTGATCTCGGGTAAAAGGAGTCTTTTCTCCCAAGACAATGGGAAAGGCGTGCGGCCCGATCTCTTCGTATTCCTCCTCAACGATCGTGTTCAAATGCGGCGAAAATCTCGTGAAATTTTTCAAAAGATAGCGAAGGTTTTGCTGGCGTTTGGTTAAGATTTCCCGATACCTCTCAAGATTCCCAAGACCGATCGCGGCTTCCAGCTCGTTCATTTTCGAAGAATAACCGATTCGCTCAAAGAAAAAACGCCAATCCCCGCCATTCTTGAACCTCTTCTCACAGGTAACCGCCCCGGAATTCATAATACATTGCTTACACTTGCAAAATCGTCCATGCGAACGCAACGACCGGAGGATCTCCGCGAAATCACCGCGATCCGTAACCACGATCCCCCCCTCGACTGTCGAAATGATGTGCGCGACATATAGGCTATACGCGGCCATATCGCCCCACGTTCCGATATTCTTGCCCCGATATACACCGCCGTGAGCTTCAGCAGCGTCTTCGATGACATAGAGTTTATGCCGGCGCGCTATTTCGTTTATTTTGTCCATTTCCGCAGGCTTCCCCATCAGATGAACAGGCAGGATTGCCCTTGTCTTCTTAGTCAGGGCTTTTTCAATTTTCTCGGGAACGATATTTAATGTCTTTCGGTCAACATCCACAAAGCGAGGGATAAATCCAGCATGTAACACAGCGTTACCTGTCGCAACAAACGATAAGGCCGGGACAATAACTTCATCGCCTCTTTTTGCCCCAAAATCGTACAAAACCGCTAAGGCTAGAATATCAGCGTCTGTTCCGCTGCTGACCGCAACCGCCTCTTTGCTTCCGATCAATTCTGCATACTTTTCCTCAAATTCACTCACTGTCGCCCCGGAAGACACTCGCCCTGACTCCAGCAGACTGTTGATACGTTTCTTAGCACTCTCCGTAATAGACATTGTCCCAAAAGAAACTTTCATTGATTCTGACCTTTCCGGTGAAAAAACCACCCATGTTCAAATATTGAACATAGTATCAAGAAGGCGATATCCTGTCAAGAAAATTTCCTAAGTATATAAATATACTAATCTTGTGTTCCTGAGACAATTTCTCTAGTAAATAGATTGGAGACTGGCTGGGAATAAAGACAGCTATTCTTGGCGGGTTTATTTCTTTACGGTAAAATGTTGATATATTTGCTGGAGGGTTTCTTCTAAACCATATTTTTGCTGCCAGAGAGGATAATGGGACTTAAATTTCTGAATATTACTTATGTACCAAATATGATCTCCGCTTCGATTTTGAGCGGAATAAACCGATTTCAATTTCCGTCCGGTGATTTTCTCAGAAATTTCGATGGCCTCCTGTATGGAACAGCTATTCCTCCGTCCGCCACCGATATTATAGACTTCTCCCACTCGCGGATTTTTATAAAAATGTTCAAAGGCATTAGCCAGATCAAAACTATGGATATTGTCCCTCACCTGCTTCCCTTTATAGCCAAAGATCGTATACGTGTCTCCGGTGATGCAGCATTTCATCAGATAAGAAAGAAAGCCATGAAGCTCGGTCCCGGCATGATACGGCCCGGTTAGACATCCTCCCCGGAAACAAACCGTCCTCATGCCGAAATACCGCCCATATTCCTGCACCAGGACATCCGCCGACAGCTTGGAGGCTCCAAAAAGTGAGTGTTGGGACTGATCGATGCTCATGCCCTCATCGATGCCCTCATAATATTTGTGTCCCGCAGGAAGATCCCAACGTTTTTCGCCCTCGATCAAAGGCAGGGCATTGGGCAAATCTCCGTAAACCTTATTTGTGCTCATATAAATAAACACAACGGAAGGACAATGTTTCCGGCTCATTTCTAACAAGTTGAGGGTGCCGTTGGCATTAATGGAAAAATCCACGAACGGTTCCTTGGCGGCCCAATCATGCGACGGCTGGGCTGCGGCATGGATGATCAATTTAATGTCTTTTTGATCTCTTCGGAATATTTTCTCAAGCTTACTTAAATTGCGAATATCGATATTTTGATGAACATAGGCAGGGAATTCCCTCTTCAAGCGCTGTTGATTCCCTTTAATGGACGCGTTCTTTCCGAAGAAATATTCCCGCATATCGTTGTCAATGCCGATGACCCGCCATCCTTTTTTGGCAAAAAACCCGACTGCTTCCGAACCGACCAACCCGGCCGATCCTGTTACCAGTACAGTATCCATAGATAAAGACCCCCTCCCGAATATCTCCGGCTCGTTTCTTCTTTATTCAAAATATCATATTGTCAAAAATTTTACTACAACATGTGCAAAAATATTTGATCATGTTATAATGAACCACCGTGAAAAAAATAACCGAAATTTTCCGAGAAAAAAAAGCGACTTACTCCTTCGAGTTCTTTCCTCCCAAGACCGAAGAAGGACACCAAAGGCTGCTGGCCACCATTAATCTCCTGGCCCGGTTAAAACCGGATTTTATGTCGGTCACTTATGGGGCCGGCGGAGGGAACCGGGAAAGGACTTTTGATGTCGCTCAACATATTCAAGAAAAGCACGGAATCACCAGCGTGGCCCATTTAACCTGCGTCGGTCACACAAAAGATGAAATCGCGGACATCCTCGAAAACATCAAAAACCGCAAAATCAATAATGTCTTAGCCCTGCGCGGCGACCCGCCTAAGGATAACCCAAATTGGAAACCAGGCGAAGAAAACTTCAAATACAGCAGTGAATTGTGCCGATTCATAAAGAAACAACACCCGGATTATTTTAGCATCGGGGTGGCCGGATTCCCCGAAGGGCATGTCTTATGCAAAGACCGAGATTTAGACGCAAAATTCTTAAAGATGAAGATTGACAACGGAGCGGATTACGTGATTACGCAATTATTCTTTGATAACCGGGACTATTTTGAATATGTTCGGCGACTGCGGAAGCTGCAAGTCAATGCCCGCATCATCCCGGGAATCCTTCCCGTTACGGACTATCAAAATTTAATAAAGTTTTGTTCGGCTTGCGGAACGACCATCACCGAAGAAGTTAAAGAAATCTTCGAGCCCATTGAGCAGGATAAAGAAAAGACCCTGCAGGCGGGGGTCAAGTTTGCCATTCGCCAAGGTCAGGAATTGTTAGCCGGCGGGGCGCCCGGGTTGCATTTCTATACTTTGAATAAAGTGAGTCCGGTGGACATGATCCTTCCCCAAGTAAGAGCATAAATTCTTAACGGACGATAAAAAAGGGGCGCGTTTTTAAAACGCGCCCCTTTTTTATCCCGTATCCGGAGTCTATTTCACCGAATCCATGTAAGCAATAAGATCAACTACCTTCATCGAGTAACCCCACTCATTGTCATACCAAGCAACCACCTTAACGAAGGTATCATTGAGCGCGATCCCGGCACCCGCATCAAAGATAGAAGTTCTCGAATCGCCGATAAAGTCAGAAGAAACAACCGCGTCTTCGGTATAGCCCAAGATGCCTTTCATCTCGCCGGCCGAAGCGGCTTTCATCGCGGCCTTGATTTCATCCCACGTCGCTGACTTCGCTAATTTACAGGTTAAATCAACGACCGAGACATCCGCCACCGGAACGCGAAAGGCCATCCCGGTCAGCTTCCCGTTCAACGCGGGGATAACCTTGCCCACCGCCTTAGCGGCGCCGGTTGAGGAAGGAATAATATTCTGGGAAGCGCCCCGTCCGCCTCTCCAATCTTTCTTGGAGGGGCCATCAACAGTCTTCTGGGTTGCGGTCATCGCGTGGCAGGTCGTCATCAATCCTTCAACAATGCCCCATTTGTCATTAAGGATCTTGGCCACCGGAGCGAGGCAATTGGTCGTGCAGGAGGCATTGGAAACAATATTCATGTCTTTCGAATAAGTCTTATGGTTCACACCCATAACAAACATCGGCGCATCTTTAGACGGAGCAGAAATAACCACTTTCTTTGCCCCGGCCGCGAGATGCCCTTTCGCCGTATCCATCGTCGTAAAAAGGCCCGTTGATTCAACCACATAATCAGCGCCGGCTTCTCCCCATTTCAGATTGGCCGGGTCTTTTTCGGCGGTCATGCGGATCTTTTTCCCGTTGACGATAAGCGTATTGCCTTGGACCTCAATCGTTCCCTTAAACATCCCTTGCGTGGAGTCGTACTTCAACATATAAGCCAAATAATCGGCGTCAAAGAGGTCATTGACAGCGACGACTTCAACATCTTTGTTCTGAAGAGCAGCCCGAAAAACAAGCCGCCCGATACGACCAAAACCATTAATTCCAACTTTTGCAGCCATTTTTTCCTCCTTTAATAATGAACTATTCTTGTTTTAATCGATGAAAATCTTTAAGCCCATCATACGCCAGAATAAACCACCTCCCGCAAATGCTGAGCGGCCACTCCCGGCTCGGTCTCCACCACATAAAAACCCGTACCCCACTCAAAACCCGCCACCCGGGTCAGTTTCGGTATAATTTCAATATGCCAATGATAACTGTCCTGATAGGCATTGTTTAACGGAGCTAAGTGCAGGTAAAAATTATAGGAAGGATCCGATAAACATTTTTTCATCCGGTATAGAACCTCTCTTAGAATCATGGCCAGATTGTGCCGCCCCTCTTGGGCCAAAGAACAAAATTCGAAACCATGCTTCTTCGGGATAATCCATGATTCAAAAGGGAACCGGGGAACAAAAGGGGCAAAAGAGATGAAATCATTATTTTCGGTTATGATCCGCTTTTTATCCTGATATTCCTGCTCGATCATGTCACAGAACACACAGCGTCCGCGGTACTCATAATAATATTGCGCGCCTTCCAGCTCCTCCAAGACATATTTAGGAACCAACGGAAGGGCTAGAATCTGCGTATGGGCATGTTCCAGGCTGGCGCCCGCGGACTCGCCATAATTCTTAAATATCATAATATACTTAAAACGTTTATCTTTTGCAAGAGTTATTAATCGGCTTTGGTATGTTTTAATGACACTGAGAATTTCCTGATCGGAAAAATCGGCTAAATTCTTATGGTGGTCCGGAGTTTCAATCACAACCTCATGAGCGCCGATACCCTTGGCCATATCAAAAATACCGATGCCCCGCTTATCGATCTCTCCTTCGACCTGCAGGGCCGGGAACTTGTTGGGGACAACCCGCAGCGACCAACCAGCCGTATTAGGCAAAGAACCGTTAAGGCGAATGGACTCAACCTCCCCAGGGGTCTGACTCTCTCTCCCGGAACAAAATTGGCAAACAGCCGCCTGTTTGGCCGACTGGTCCTCTTTCTCAAAATCATTGGGCCCCAGCGGATGATCCGTGTTAATAATCACCCACCGCCCGACAATGGGATCGCGACGCAATTCCGACATTTAAATCTTTACTCCTCTTAAATATTCTGCCGTATCTTCCGGCGGGATAGAACAAATATAAAATCCCGTCCCTTTCTCAAAACCCGCTATCCGCGTTAAACGGGGCATGATCTCTATGTGCCAATGATAGTCATCCTCGATGGTTTTCCATTTTGTCTTTTTGTCTTTTTCCCGCCTAAACGGTGACGTCTGGATAACAAAATTATAAGCCGGATCATTCAAGCCTGTCTTGATCCTGAGGAGCAATTCCTTCAGGAATCCGGCCAAGTCATCCTCCCGGCCCAAGATCCCTTGAGCAAAATCACAGTCATGCTTTTTCGGGATGACCAAAAGCTCAAAGAGAAAACGAGCCGCGAACGGCGTAACGGCAATGAACGCCTCCGACTCCAGGACGACCCTTTTCTTTTGTTCTTGTTCCTGATGAATGAGGTCGCAATAAATGCATCGGTCGTGATAATCAAAATATTTCTTGGCGCCGTTCAGCTTCTCTTTGACTCGCAATGGGTTGACCGGGGTCCCGACAATCTGGGAGCGGGAGTGTCCGATGCGCCGACTACCCGCGACCCACCCATAATTTTTATAGGCCAAAACATACTGCAGTCGCGGATCCTCTTCCAACGCCTTCATCCGGGCCGCGTAGGCATGAAAAACAAGTTTGATCTGTTGCGCATCCAAGTCCGCCATATTAGCGATATGCTCGGGAGTTTCGATAACCACTTCATGGACGCCATACCCGTTCATAACATCATAAAGTCCTTGCCCTTTCCTCTCCCACTTAACGTCCTGACGCACGATCGGCGAACCGCTAGAAACGACTTTGACCTTCCAGGGGTCTCTCCCTGAACATTCCGTTCCCTTTTCTCCGATGGCAATGACCGCAGGATCTTCATCGCGGCAGAAGGGGCAGTCCTCTCCTCCCTGGAAAGTGTTGTCATCGGCATCCACAAAATTACCCGGACGCCGCTGTCTCTCCGTAGCGATAATCACCCATCGGCCGACTATAGGATCTTTTCTTAATTCAGGCATTTGATTTTTAAATGATATTGTCTGTCGGGGGTTAAACTTCTGCAAGGCTCCTCACGCCGCTGAATTATAACATAAGGACTTGGCCGCGCAAATTATTTCTGGCGTTTCTGGCGATATTTTTACCCGGCCAGCCCTTGGGGGACCAACGGCTGGATCTAGCCTCTCCCGGCGAAGATTCATCCCAGCCGATAACCTACGCTTAATTTATGGCCTAGGGCAAAAGCCGCCGCGCCCATTTGTTTAGCCGACTCTAAATGGACTTTTTTCACTAAAAGGGCCTTCTCTGCCGCCGCGACCACAAAACCATTCTTCTTAAGAGAAAGGACTTCCCCTGATTTTCCACCGCCCGGCCCGTCCCTCACCACTTCGGCCTCTAAGATCCGAAGCGCCTTCCCTTGAAAATGAGTGTAGGCGCACGGCCAGGGCAAAAGTCCGCGTATCAGATTATTGATGGAAACAGCCGAATCCCTCCACTGAATGAGCCCCAATTCTTTCGTTAGCTTAGGGGCATAGCTAACCTTCGTTGGATCCTGAGGAGTTAACGTATACGAACGATCCCGGATAGAATCCATCGCCCGCATAAGCAATCTGGCGCCTTCTTGGGCCATTCGGGCGCGAAGGGTTAAGGAATTATCCTCATCGGATATGAGCATTTCCTCCTGCAGGATAATTTCCCCGCCATCCATTACCTGATTCATCTTGATGACCGAAATCCCGGTCTTTTTGTCGCCATTTATAATCGCCCGGTTGATCGGCGCCGCTCCGCGGTATTGAGGCAAAAATGAGCCGTGGACGTTGATGCTAAAAATTTTCGGGACGCTGAGCACCTCCGCCGGCAGGATTTTTCCATACGCAATGACCACCGATAAATCACCGGAAAAACTTTTGAGCTTGTGCAAGAAAATGTCGTCTTGCAAATTGTCCGGCTGAAGGACGGGGATCTTATTTTTTAAGGCGCATTGTTTGACCACCGACGGCAAAACTTTCAGCCCCCGGCCTTTCGGCTTATCGGGAGGAGTCACACAAGCGACTAGCGCCTCTCCGGAAGAGATCAAGGCCTCCAGGTTCGTTAAAGCAAAATCATCACTCCCAAAAAAAACAATTCGCATGGCTCTTTTAAAATCTCCCTTTCATTTAAGGGTCGACATTCATCGTTATCACAATATTCCTTTTCTTAACTTTTTTCAACACTGTTTTTATTAACGGCAGCGTTTTTTGAATCAACTTGCTTTTCAACATGATGGTAAAACGATATTTATCCCGCAATTTCGGCACCACATCCGGCTGGGGATCTGAGATGTCCAAATGGGGCAAGGGGAGCTCCCTTAGCCTTGAGTAAAGTTCGTTGGCCTCTTGGAAGACCTCATCCTCCCGGGCCCCACGCAAACCAATCGCTATCAAATGCTGAAAAGGCGGAAAACCCAGCTCCCGCCGGGATTTGATCTCCTCGCGGTAAAAATAAGAAAAATCTCCTCGTGAAATAGCCTGCAGACAATAATGATCCGGGTTATAAGTCTGAATGATCAGCTGATCCTGCGCGGATTGTTTAAGATGCATCATCGAGGAAAAAGCTACCTGCGTCGCGCGAAAATCCAATCGCTGCAACTCAGAATCAAACTCCAGAACCGCGATGAGATTGATCGACAGCTGGGCTAAGACCTTAATGACGGCCTGGGTGGCAATGATAATATCCGTATCCCGGGGCACGACAGCGGTCTCCTTGTCAAAACGGCCTATCCGCGCCTGCGGGAATATCCGGGCGAGCTCGCTTTCCAGTTTTTCGATCCCCGCCCCCAGATAACGCAGGTAAGAACTGTTACATTTGGGGCAGACAGCGGGCAATTCGGCCTGCGCCTGGCAAAGGCGGCAAACCATCTTTTTCTTCGCATATAAATACGTCATATTAATATCGCAGCGCTGACACCGCAGAGTGTAACCGCATTGATTACATCGGGCCATTGTGCTGAATCCTCGACGGTTGAGAAACAAAACGGCTTTCCCTTTCGCCTGGATGGTCTTTTCGATGATATTCCGAAGAGGAAAGGAAAGACTCATTTTCTGATAAGAATCCAAATGCGCCATATCGATGATCTGCACTTTGTTCTTTGCCGGGGAACCGCACGTAACTTTCAGGATCTTTCTTTTTTCGGCCTCATGCCAGACTTCCGCGGAAGGAGCCGAGCTGACCAACAGAAGAGAGCTTCTCTCCAGTTTGGCCCGCATAGAGGCCACATCCCTTAAATGATAAAACGGTGCCTGTTCCTGCTTGTAGGACCAGTTCTCCTCGTCATAAATAATGATTAAGCCCAATTTCTTTAACGGGG
>Ga0265297_10004006_pt1 | contig 25040 bp, 13 predicted proteins | sample Munlanlwell13791_FD_192502 | JGI IMG/M metagenome (GOLD analysis project Ga0265297, IMG submission 192502) | Leachate microbial communities from a municipal landfill in Southern Ontario, Canada - Leachate well 137-91 | ecosystem: Engineered > Solid waste > Landfill > Unclassified | place... | reverse complement strand
GAATAAATTCCGTGTTGGGAAGAGCCTCCCGGACCGATAGGATAATCAACTCAATATTGTCGCGATAACTGTTAGGTGAAGCCCCATCACCGGCATCATTGATGCCAAAATGGATGATAACCAGATCGGGATTGGAATTTTTGATGTCATTGATCACGGAGGAACTGCTTCCCCAGAGCGATGTTTTTCCTCCAACTGAGAGATTGTTCAGAGTCACGTCGAGATCGTAATAATACTCAAGTCCGGATTCTGTCAACGTGAGAAAATCATCAAGGTAGGGCTCGTGATTGAACTTTTTACTGGAAGAGCATCCTTCCAAAACACTGTCTCCGATTCCGGTAATTCTCAACGATTCCCCCGATGTTAATTTTTGCAGGGTGTTGGGTAGTTCGTTCCCCGCAAAGCCAGGAAACGAATCCAAGTTGAGATCTTGAAAATCATAGACATAACTGACAGATATCTGGCTTCCATACCAGAAGGGGCTTTCGGTATAAACAGCATTGGGTCCCATCAACACATAATCCGTCAAAACATTCGCAATCGAGTTCACCCGTTGATACGGCTCAGGGATGTTTTGCCCTGTCAAGTTTTCTTTTTTAAGCGATGGAATTGTCGATGCTGTCAGTTTGCGAATACGTCGTCCGTCCACTTCATAATCTGAACCTTCGACGAATGTCGTTTGCAAGGAAAAGTCTTTGACCGCAATAATCTCTATTGGTTCATAGAGCAAATTTCCAGAAATTTCTCCATTATCCTCGATTAATAACACAGTTTCATTCATCATGACATTGCCCTTCCAGAAGGGTGCCATCACATCTTTCGGGGTGAAACTGTACGAAACCGAGGAAACATCGGACACAAAATTTGGATAAGGACTCATATCTTGAGTGGTGACCTCCATTGTTGAGTTTTGAGCACAAGAAATCAACAAACTACCTGTCAGAAGCAACAGGATGATCAAGATCTTTTTATGCAACATATCTATTCTCCTCTGTGATTGACAAGATTTGTCTAACAATTGGGGCAGAAAAAAGGCGATACTCTATTTATTTTATAAATAGAAGCAAAGTTGCATGACTAATGTTATATTGACATGAATTATTTATCAAGGAATATGCTCTGCCACTATCTCTGATCCAACCAGTCATGGAATAGCCATTATCGAAATTCTCATGAATCATATGGATAGTTCGGCAAAAAGGTAGTGTCGGTTTGTAAACGCTTTCTGATTCTATTTTAACGATTATCAACGCAAATATGAATAAAAAATCCTTACAAAATAATGGACAAAACTTAGATTTAAGATAAAATAGAGTTGCAGATAGAATGATGGATGGTTATTACGACAGTGAAATCAAAAAGTCCTGATATTCTTCCGTATATACGAAATGAAATGCAAAATGCTCTGATTTTTTCCCATTCACGATCGATTTCTATTTTTATTGTCGTGCGAACCTACTATTGAAAGAAGGTGCCAGAAATGGATGATTTAGCACAATTGATCCGTAACACACATTTTTCCGTAGGTGAAGCCGCCTTTGCAACGGTCGGCTCATTTTGGAAAGATATTGTGGCTTTCTACCAAAACCATCGCATCTACTTGATCACCGAAGGTTCTGCTGATTTATATTTACGAGGGAAGAAAGTGCGATTACAAGCAGGGAACTTGTATTTCATCCCGGCCTACTCTGTTGTCACCGCAGACTGTCAAGTGTTTCTTAGCCACTACTTCATTCATTTCATCGCGGACAAGGGCTTAAGCAATCTCTTTGATTCGCTTCGCTTTGACATGGTCACAAAGGAACAACCCGGCGATGAGCAGTTGTTTCAAAGCATGGTTGACAACATTAAAATTCAGCCACCCACGGTCAGCTCGATCTTATCCTTAAACGGCACTCTTCAACTGCTTCTCTCCCGTTTTTTCCAAAATGCTGAATTTGTGACAAATGACATCTTTCGTTTTTCCGATATTATTGCTTATATCGATAACCACATCACAGAACAAATTAGTGTTGCCGATATGGCGAAAATCGCCAATCTCAATGAAACTTATTTCACTCATGCCTTCAACAAAATTATTGGAATTACGCCCATTCAATATGTGATAAACAAAAAAATCAACTACGCGATGACCTTGTTAAACTCCGGAGGTCATCTTGTGCGTGATGTTGCCTATCAACTCGGGTTCAAAGATGAATTCTATTTTTCCCGCCTTTTCAAAAAAAAGACGGGGATTTCTCCGTCAAAGTTTATGCAATCAGACAAAATGTAAAAAAGCAGGCGCAAAATGCGCCTGCAATTTATTTATTTGAGATTAAAGGCAATATCAATCTCGTCAATCCGATCTTGAGAGATTGGATCGATCGATCCTATTTTTGTTGCATTGAGGATGGTCGTTGCTGTGAATTCGGCAACTTCTAACCGGTCAAATGCATTGATGAGGGTGGAGCCAACCGTTAACACAAAATCATTTTCTGCCAAGATGACGGGCGTGGATGGGCTGATCTTATCGGTCAATGCTTGGGGATTTAAAATCGACAATCCATAGGGAACGCGAACCAAGTCGCGGATCATGATGTAAGATTCCGGAATCGTGCGAGGATCAAGTGGAGTTTTCGTAATGCCAAATGCCATCATATGTGTTGGATGGGCGATCACGATCGCATTGACTTCCGGGTGTTGATCATAAATCAATTTATGTAAATCAACGGAACGTGAAGGATGTTTTCCTTTTTCGCGCAAACCGTTATGAATGAGAACGATTTCTTCGGGCTCCAAGTATTTTCGATCAATCCCGTATGGAGTAATCAAGAAATTGTTCTGATCTAGTCGCTGCGAGAATGTTCCCATTGTGCTAGTAAACAAATTTTGATCATAGGCCCGATGGATGAGAGCACACATTTCTTTGCGTGCTTTCTTTTCTTGTGAAGTGATGTCAATAGGCAGAAACTCCTCAGGAAGAATTTTACCTTTTTCCATATTAAGTTCGATATCCTCGTCGTTTAAAACGGTCGCTTCCCCCAACTGCTTCGCAATAATGTTCAGTTCTGCGCAACGTTCCAAGGTTTCGAAAATCTTAAAGGCATCAAACAAGTTATCAGCACAAGTCACGACTCCATGATTTTCCATGACAACAACGTTATGCCCTTTCGCAAACTGATCGGATATTTTTTGGCCAAGTTGTTCGCTTCCGGGCAAATCATAATCCGCAAACCCGATTTCGCCGCAAACCAAATGGGGCGAGGGGATGATCTTTGTATTCGGAACTTGTCCCACCAAGCTGAAGCTGACCAATGAATGCGGATGAGCGTGAAGTACCGCCTTCACATCGGGTCTTGCTTTGTAGACGCATTTATGAAAGGGTGTTTCCACCGAAGGACGATGTTTTCCAATCACTGTTCCATCCGGCTTGATTTGACAAATATCCGCGGTGGTCAGTGTCCCTTTGTCGATTCCAGAAGGGGTGATCCAAATATCGCCTTCGTCGTCAAGGATGGACAAATTCCCTCCGGATGTCGTTGTCATCTGTTTCGTGTAAATCCGGTTGATCAACAAAACGATTTGCTCTGCAGGATGCATGTACGAAAATTTCATTTTTATCTTCCTTTCCCTCGGTAATAACCAGGTTAATCGCCCATATCTTACTTCCTTATCAAAGAAAATGCAACTAAATCCGTAATGAAAACAGTTTCTTAAGTAAAATTAGAAAACACAAGAGATCACAAAAAAAATCACAAAATTGTGATTTTTCTATTTGATGGATTCTTCCTAAAAAGCAATTTAAGGATAAGACATACAAGCCTGTTTTATGCTAACAGTGATAAGGCAACTTCTGCTGCAGAAGCCGCATCCGCTGCATACGCATCGGCTCCGATTTCTTGTGCATAATCGAGCGTTATGGGCGCACCCCCCACCATGATTTTGACCAAGGAACGGAGATTGTTTTTTGACAGATGATCGATGATCACTTTTTGGTTCGTCATTGTTGTTGTCAAAAGAGCGCTCAAACAGACAATATCCGGATGGTGTTCATTAATTGCTGAGGCCACCATTTCTGGCGTGACATCCACTCCCAGATCAATGACATCGATCCCCTGGCCTTCTAACATCATCTTCACCATATTTTTACCAATATCATGTAGATCCCCCATGACAGTACAAATTACAGCTTTTCCTTTGGCCTTTGTGTTGGATGATATCAACGCTGGTCTCAGAATCTTCAGACCAACATTCATGGCTCTTGCGGCAACCAGCACTTCCGGAACAAACACTTCATTATTTTTAAACTTTCTTCCGATTACGCTCATACCTTTGATTAAGCCTTCATCAAGAATTTGAGAAGGAGAAAGGCCTTCTTCTAGCGCCTGTTGAACCAAACGCTCCACTTCCTTTGGATTCCCTTTTTGCAGTGCGACAAATATATCATCTAGGATCATATCGTTCCCCCCTTAGAATTACTCATTAACATATCGATTCAGATATCTTTCCAAGCCAACAGATAGACTCACAATGTACCTTCCAATGTATAAGCGCCAGAAACTAACGTCATTTTTCGGTTCGCCATTTTGACGACGGCTTCGGTATTGGCGGGTATTGTCACTTCCAATGTATAATGATTCCCGTCATATCGAGTCAAACAACGAATGATTCCATAGGGGGAATCTATATGCCCATCAACCCAGTCAATACCCTCGATCCGAGTGGGAGAGATAAGGATTTTCTTATAACCCGGCTCTAAACAGTCGATACCAACGAGTTTACGATAAATCCATTCCCCAATCGATCCATAGGCATAGTGATTAAAAGAATTCATGCTCACGTCGTTGAAATCGCCATTAGGCAATATGCCGTTCCATCGTTCCCAAATTGTCGTAGCTCCTCGCTTTACTGCATATAACCAACTGGGGTAATCATTATTTAATAGCAATTTCCCAGCAAGATCATTTCGACCGTTTTCAGATAAAGCGAAACAGATATAAGGAGTCCCAACAAACCCGGTTACTAAATGAACTTTTCGTTTTTCCAAAATGTGTACCAATCGATTCATAATCGATTTTCGGTGTTTTTTGGCGACCATATCAAAATGAAGCGCCAACACATGGGCCGTTTGTGTATCACTGACCAAACGGCCATTCGGTGTCACATATTCTTTATTGAAAGCACGTTTGATATTCATTGCCAATTGGCGGTATGTTTCCGCTTCGAACGGATATCCCAACACTTTGGCTGCATCACTGACCAGTTTCGCAGAGACATGATAGAAGACTGTCGCGATAAAATAGGGATCAGTCGATCCAATTCGATTGTCTCCTTCCTGACCAATATCGTCGTCTAAAGTCCGATCTAGCGCTAACCAATCGCCAAACTGGAAGCCTTGTTTCCACAAAAACCCTTCACTTCGGGAACTGATATGATCGACCCAAAGCTTCATGCTTGAAAATTGACGCCGTAAGATATCTCGATCGCCATAGACTTGATACAATATCCAAGGCATAATTGTCGCGCAATCGCCCCAAAAAGTAGCGCCATTATTCTGTCCCAAGACATTGGGGACGACATGAGGAACACCATTTGCCAACGTTTGTTCAAGTTTGACATCTTGTAACCATTTTCGGAAAAAAAGCGCTGATTGATAATTTGTACTTGCCGTCCGGCAGAATACTTGGGCATCCCCGGTCCACCCCAAACGCTCATCCCGTTGAGGGCAATCCGTGGGAACGTCCAGAAAGTTTCCTTTCTGGCTCCAAACAAGATTGTGATATAACTGGTTTAAATCTTGATGAGAGGATTGAAATGAGCCGATTGGTTTCAGATCGCTATGCATCACCAGTGCTTCAAAATTGCCACAATCATCGGGATTCAAATCCAAACCGATCACTTGGACATATCGAAATCCATGGAATGTGAACCGAGGTTGAAAAGTGTGATGCTTTCCATCACCGATATAGGCGTCTTCCGCTTTTGCTGTACGCAAATTTTCTGTATAAAAATTGCCGTGCTTATCTAGTATTTCCGCATGCCGAAGTGTCACGGTTTTTCCTGACTCGATTGTCAATTTGAACCGGACGACTCCCGTCAAAATTTGCCCGAAATCGATCACAGTTTCGCCCTTGGGCGTCTTGATCAACTGTCGAGCTGGAAGCGACTCGATGACGCGTACAGGTTCAGTGATTTGACTGACAATCACGGATTTGTCATAAGAATAAACTGACACCGGATAAGTTGCTTTTGCAGAAAATTGATAATCCAAAGTATCGCCATGATAAAGAGAGCTTTTTCGGATTTCACTTTCCTTGGCAATCCAGTTTTTGTCAGTGACAATCAATTCTTTGGAACCGTCTTGGTATTCCATATGAATTTCGAGCAATCCAGCCAATGTGTCGCCGAATATTTCCTTGTTTCCTTCCCATGCAAGTTGTCCCTTATACCACCCTTCTGCCAAAGTCATTTCAATAATATTATGATCTTTAACTCGATCGGTGATATCAAATGTCTGATATTGGAGTTGGTGATGATATGACGTCCAAAACGGCGTTAAATAGCTATCTCCCACTCGTTCTTTATTTAAATATAAATCATATACTCCCAAAGAGGTAGCATAAAGTCTGGCTTTTCTGATCGGTTTTAAACAAACGAATTCGCGACATAACACTTGAGTAGGTGATGTCTTCAACGCAGCTGCCGTTATGAAGTCTGCTTGAATCCGCCGATAGTCCATCAGCCCTGTCTCAAATTGAGTCGACAACATTGCCACTTCATTGTGATTGTCCGTCACAGTGACTGTCACAATGTATTCTGTTTCTGGCAATAGATCTTTCAAAGCCGACACATGGATCGACTGATCACTCTTAATGGTAGAGGTATCAATCAGTGTTTCCTGATTGTTCATCAAGACGATTCGATAAGATGTTTGAAATGTCCCTTGTCGGTCTGATTTCAATTTCCATGACAGTCTGGGAGAATCATTATCAATTCCTAACGGATGATACTGATAGTCAATTGTTAAATCAGTGATTCGTAACATATTGATTGACGCGGCAAGCTCTATCATCGATTCTATTTGACAGAGTGTCCTACTCCTTTTCCTTCATAATTGAATTATTTTCAGATAGAACCTTGATTATCCGTGAAGTCGAACCATATAAGTTAAAACAATAGACATAGCGATCAATAGAATCTTTGATTTTTTTGATCACATAAAACTCAGGATCAAGTTTCAATTGACGAATATTGGCATAACAGATCGCAATCGCCTGTTTTACTTCCAGCTCTTCCAAGACATAGTGGCCACACATGCGTTTGATCAAATCAACGTCTTCAGGGCTTTGCGAGATTTCTTCAAATGATGCCTTTCGTTTTTCACCGACCATCCATTTCCGCCAGCGTTCGCTTCGGATGGCAAATGTTGCCAGAGTCTCTTCTAAATGGCTTTGTGCTTCACCCGAGATAAATTTTGACTCGATCGTTGCGAGTTCCAAATAAGCTTGCGTTTCATAGAGTCCAAATTCAGGAGCGACATTCATGGCTTCGAGTCCGATGACCGGATGCTCTAAAAGAATCGCGTTTGCCAAATAATCTCCATTATGTTCTTTTAGACCTGTACCGTATTTTTGGGTGATATCACTTAGCTTTTTGGCAGTCACAGTATCATAATTGCCCACATTTTCCGTCAACCTTGTCAGTGTGCCGGTTTGGCCAACGACAAACAACGGAATCGGAAGTCCTCGTGACTTAAGTTCATGAGTCAGTTGTTTGATAAAGCCTTCGAACAAGTCAGGTTTGATTAAACCCCCTGCGGTTTCTTCCGTGCCAACTTCATATGCTAAGGATTTGAGCTTCAGCTCTTGGCGTTTTTTTTCTATATCGACAATGAGTTCAAGCGTTCGATCAAGCACGATGTTCAAAGGAACAACCCCGTCATAATGGGGATCTTTGGTCGGATCAATGTGTAACAAGTCAAATCCAGCGATTGCATCGTCGATATAGGATTCTTTCGCTATCCCCATCGCCTGTTCCACAGAGAGCTTGTTTTTTCGTTCTTCATCACGTTGCCAAGGCCCGCCATGATCGCGACAAAAATAACAGAGTCCCTGAAAGTTGAGGGAATCCGCTATTTTTTTAGTCTCGGTTATAAAGCGTTGTTGATCAAAGCCACAGACATAACCCGAGCCAAATCGGTCGCTGTCCACTTGATTTCGACTGGCAATCAATATCAAAGGAAAATCCTTCTCTTTGGCTAATTCCAAAGACGCTTTCAAGACATTCCGGCTCATAGGCCCTATTCCTAAATGGGTCAACGATTGCCCTTGTTTTTTTAAGCGATGGGTTCCTTCGATCATCTGCGATATCGAGATTCGATTGATCATTCTTGGTCCTCCTCGTCTTGAAGACAATCGTCATAAGGGATTCGAGTTATCGGTTTGATGCCTAGCCACTTGTTCATCTCTTTGATTTCTTTGGCATAATCCCCGATTGCTATAGGGTAGTGATGTTCAAAACCAGAGGATAGAATCGTATTCGCAAAATCCAAGACCGATATATTCTGATTATTCAATTTCACGTTTCCTAACCATCCCCGGCTACCTTTATTGCTTTTCTTTTTATTGCCAATAAATTGACCGGTCAAATTTATGTACCGTTCCATGTCACCGCTAAAGCGGAATGACGTAATTGGCAATTGGTCAAATTCCATGTCGCGAACCACACCTGTTCCGCAAATTTCGCCGTCCTTATGTGCCATTCCCGAATAATTTTCTCCGAGGGTATATCCGTTACGTTGACAGAAGCGTTGAGCTCCCGGCCCACAGTGCCAGAGCATGATCGTCTCATCGGTTTCATCAAAAGCGGTGAAATCCATTAGTGACGTGCTGTCCTGAGAAATTTCTTGTAAAGCGAGCATGCTGACAGCACTCATAACATCGCCTTCGCATGCCGCAACAATTCGATCATCATTGAGCATTCCCATCACGGAGCAAACGGAATACTCATAGTCATCCTGAAATTTTGGCCAGCAAGAGACGGCAATAGCATCATAATGATTTTCCGAAATGAGTTTCTTGTATGCCAAATAGATTTTATAACTGAATCCCAACAAATTCCGAGCACGATTCGTCGCGCTGATTTTGGCTTGATTGAATGATTCCATGAAAGGATCAATGTCATGATCGGTAAATTGATTTGCGAGATTAATAATCTCTTGATATTCATGATTTCGGTTGAAATAAATCCCATCCAGTTTTGAGAATAGAGACCGTTCATCAAAATAGAGATCGTAGAATCCAGGAGCAATCCCGCCAATCAATGCAATTCGTGAGTTTTTTAACTTTTTAATTGCTTGAAGGGCTCGAACCGTGACTTTTAAACGATCGATAAAACTAGGATCGGTCGCGTGTCCAAAGAACCATTTGCTTTGAATGTGATAGTCCCGCATATAATTCCGATTGATTGCTTGATACATGTTGTTCGAGCAAAAGGAATTGAAAAGAACTGGTCCTTCTGGAGTCTCAGGAATCGACCAGATTCCCACTTTCGCATTTTGGATGCGATAAAAAATCGGGACCAGAAATCCTGCCGAATAAGAGATATTCAAAATCATCAAAAAATCAATATGCTCTTTTTCAAGCATATTTATCGCTTGAATCGCGTCGATTTCGGTAATGACTTGGTCAGGATAATATACAAAATCAAATCCCATAGTCTCCGAATGTTGTTGCATTCCTTGAACTGCCTTGGCATATTCCGCAGCTTTTGGTCCCGGGAAACTCAATTGGCTTGTCCCGACCAACCCGATTTTAATTTTCATTTTGGCTTTTCTCCTTGTCATAGAGGGCATTTATATATGATTTTTTAATGATTGGATACTATTTTGAAACTTAATAAGAAGACACAGTTGAAACAACCGAAAATAAAACAACCATTACGCAAACAATGGCCGCTACTTCCATTATCACTAGGAAAGCATTCTTCGTTCATTCAAATATATCACACCTTGATATAATTTAGCATAGTCGACAAAATCTCAAATGTCAATGGGATTTTGTGATATTTGAAGAAATCTATTTCATTTTATACAATTTTATCTCTTTGGTATTTTGGGAAAATCTTTTTTTGACAATAAAGAAGAAAGCGTTCTTATCGAGTCATGCGTTTCCGATAATCGCTTGGAGATATGCCAACATTCTTTTTAAAAAATAAAGAAAACTGGCTGTATAGATCATACCCGCATTTTGTGGCGATATCTTTTAATGCGATTCGAGGATTTCTCAATTGTTCTTTGGCATATTCCAATCGCAAATTCAGAATATACTGTTTGGGCGTTGTTCCTGTTTCCCGTTTGAATAATGTACGGAAATGTTGGATGGAGTATCCTGCATCTTTTGATACAAGAGATAAATCGATGCGATTTTGATAATATTCATCTAAATAGGCTTTTGCAAAAGCGATCGCCCGATCTTCATCTTTGATATCCATTTCTTCGAGTCGCTGAAGATACAAGAGAACGATTAATAACAGTGATCCAATCATCAGCCGATAATTGTTGGCTTTGTGTTCGAATTCCATGACGATTTTCTCAATCAGCAATTGCACATTGTGATCCACATTCGAATAGGTTTTGGTCTTAAGATCAAGAGTGTCATCCACCAAAAAACCGATCGCCAAAATCCTTGCATTGGCCATATTATACTCATTATGAATCACGTTAGGTTCGTAGATGGAAATACTGCCATTGAAAAAATTCAGCTTGGATGATAATACTTGCTTGGGCAATTCATCCACGTTATTGTATTCAGAGAGGACTTCTTTTACTTTATCTTCCGAATAGTTGGAGTAGCCATCGGCATAATAGTAATAGACGAACTCGTAACAATTATGCACATGATTTTTGATAAAAGTATCTTTTTCATACACATTTGTAAACATATATTTAATGGTAGGTACTTTAATCACGATGAATCACCTCGGCATTTATAGAAATAACGGATTAATATAAGTATTTGAAATAAAATGCTAAATGCAGAAAAATACTTGAACTCTGAGTTAACGATTCTTTTGTAATCCAATTCACCTTTTTGGATATGAACCAAGCTATTTCTTGTCATGTTTAATATGTCTTTCGGCTGACTAACTCCTGAAAAAAATGAAGGAATAACCGGCCAAGCAATAAAAAATCGAAGTAACTTGATATATCTAGTTTCCTTTTTGATAAAAATATCATCGTTTTTATTATATCCACGCATAATGGGCTATGCTATAATAAAATCGTTATATCACGTTTTGATAAAATTAGATTATCGCTTTTTCCGACCGCAAATTTTCTCTTCTGCGGCGCTCAAAAAGAACTTATCATCCTTAATCTGATTATTCCAGCGAATGTTTTCTCTCTTTTCATTATATATTGATTCTTTGTTTTTGGGTATTTTTTTATTTCAAAGTGATGTTTCTATTACAAAAACCTGATTTTTATTCGATAACAATATTCCAGGTTGATTTGATTATTCACTGGTTTCTCTTTTTCTGCCATTCTCTTCTTTGGGTTTTGATTATTGTTGAAAAAACCATCTATGGAGTCATTGGTTTTTATGGTCGCCTAATAATCTAATGACTGTAATCACTCATCCCACGATAACCTGTGTTATCTTCATTCTTCAATGTATATATTTTTTTAGTGATTATGTCATATCTGCTTATCGATTTTTTCTACATAACTGATTCATCAAGGAGGAAACATATGAAAGCTCAAGCAGTTCATCTTTTTGATTATGGCGATGTCACCATTGAAAAGGGCCAATTTAAGGCCATATTTGAACGAGATTATCAATATTACTTGTCTATAAAAGTAGAAGATATGCTTTATGAATTACGTCAACATCTGGGCCTTGACACTCAAGGCGGAAAGACAATTGCAGATGAAAAAGGTAGCTGGTTCGGATTGGGAGGCAATGTCCTGGGACAGTGGCTTCAAGCCTATTCGCGTTTGTATGCGGCTACCGCTTCCAAAGCGGCGAAAGATAAAGCCGATCAACTGGCCAGAGGATTGATGGAAGTTGGAGAGAAATCTCCGATTCTAGTCGATGGAACTTTCATGTATTTTTTTGAAAAATATTTGCGTGGATTCACCGATCATTACCTATTTTGCAACAACGACGCTTCGCTAGAATTCGCATCCACCTTTCTTGATCACATCATGGCCTCGGATATCTACATTCATGCAAACAAAGCCTTGGGCGACAATGGACCCTCCTCTGAAATTGAATGGTATACGATACCCGAATCGATTCTTCACTTTGCGGAAATATATGAAAAAAATGGAAGATACCCAGAAAAAGTGGAAAAGTACCGTGAATTCGCAGAGAAATTTGCCTACCGACGGTACTGGGATATTTTTGTAAAACATGATAGTATCTTCCGCCATACGCCGGAGGCAGGACAGAACACCCTTTATTTCCATGCCTATAGTCATTTGAATACGTTTAATAGTGCAGCCGCCTTCTACCGCTTACAAAATGATAAATCCTTATTAAAATCAATCAAAGAATTTTACCGCTGGATGAGACTTAATCAAGAAATCGCTTCTGGAGGCTACGGTTGTCACTTGGAATGGTTTATGCCCCGAGAACTCATGGTCTCTGCCCTTCGTGAATATCATGACAGCACAGAGACACAATGCAATAGTTATGCCGTCTATCGTCTCAGCAATTTCTTGATGGAAACATTGGGTGACGCTCAATACGGACATTGGCCGGAAAAGCTTTTCTATAATGCCACCTTGTCCTCTATCCCCTTGGAAAATGGACATGTCATGTACTATTCCGATTTTTGTGTCAAAGGCGGGGAAAAATTTTTACATCAAAACACTTGGACATGTTGTACTGGAACAAGACCCTTACTACTTCCAGAATTGAAGCGAATGATCTTCTATTATGATGAGGAGTCACTCTTTGTCAATTTGTTCACCCCAGCTTCCGTCACTTATCAAGGTTTGACGCTCACGCAATCGACCCAATTCCCCGAATCGTCAATTGTCTCCTTTTACTTTTCCGGCACCCCCACTTCTCTTCGATTGAAAATTCGGAAACCCGAATGGATGAAAGACTTGCCATCGTTTGAACAAAGTGGACATTTTTTGCCAGCAACCCTTGACCAAAAAGGGTGGATCGATTTAGGGATTATCAGTGGTTCCAGTGACCCCATCAATATGACAATCACGCCTTCATTGAATACAACTTCCATTGAAACAGCAGGAGATCCGGATAATGGCGTTTGGGCGTTGATGGCAGGTCCAGTCATGCTCGCCATGGCAAACCCCGATGATGCCCCGGGAATTCCTTATCCAACAGATTTGAAGACAGACTTCCATCCTGGATCAAAGCCGATGGAATTCATTTATCGTGATTGGGATAATCATCCTTTCAAACCGTTTTATGTTTACCCAAAGGGTGAACACTATCGAGTTTATTTCAACAAAAAATCTGGAGGTCGATGAATTGAAAAATATAACATTGAAACGAACGCTGGTGCTGATAGTTGCTTCCTTGTTATCAGTATCGATCATATCTTGCCAAAATATCTCTTCGACCACACCGACCTCTTCTTCAACTTCATCCACTTCAACTTCAACAACCGATTACACGACTTCACTTGAGACCACTCTTCCATCGACTACCGACATCACGACAACGGTCACGATACCTGATGATAATCCTTTAAAAGATAATTTAACCAAGTTGGAGTTTTTTGATTATGGTGAAGTAACGATGCTGGAGGGGATTTTTAAAGATTCTTATGATTCCAGCATGGCATACTACATGGGCATTCCCGTTGATGATATCTTATATGGTTGGCGTGCCGCCTTGGGTCTTGACACAAAAACAGGAGTCGACCAAGGAATCAACGGCAATGTACTCGGCCAGTGGATTTCTGGATTCAGTCGGTACTACGCGGCAGTTGGAGGACCAGAAATCACTGAAAAATTGAATGATCTCACCGCTGGTCTGATGGAAATATCCATTTTACGTCCGATGATCGATGGATCCCTCACCAATATGTACGGCTTTGAAAAATACTTGACCGGATGTCTCGATTTATTCCATTATGGACAAAAACCCGAAGGGTTGATCATGGCAGACCGAATGATGGCCGCAGCGATGCAATCATCAATATATACATCCCCAATAAAAAGTCTAGGTGACAACGGCCCTGGTTATGAAATCGAATGGTATACCCTGGGCGAAGCCTTACTCTATTATGTCAACACCATCAAACAAGAAAAATATCCTATTTCCTCGGTTCGCGAAGCTACTGATTTTGCTATGATTTACGTCTATCCTGAGTTTTGGGATATTTTCTACCAAGACTTAAATATTTTCGATTACAATCCTGAAACCGGCCAAAACATTGATTTTTTCCACGCCTATAGCCATCTGAATTGTTATAACAGTGCGGCTGCTTATTACCGTCAAACTCAAGATGAATATTATTTGACTTCAATGATAAGATTTTTTGATTTCATGCGCTCCTCCCAAGAACTGGTAACCGGAGGTTTTGGCCCTCGAACCGAATGGTTCCTGCCTGAAGAGGAAATAATCGTTTCCTTGCAGACACGGCATGATAACTATGAAAATCAATGCGATACCTATGCGACATATAAACTCACCGACTATCTGATGCGTTTTACCGGTGATGCGTCTTATGGCAACTGGGCTGAAAAGCTCTTATACAATTCGACAATTGCGTCCATTGAGATTGAAGATGGCTTTGCCTTCTATTATTCGGATTACAATTCCGAATTTGGGATGAAAACCTTGCGGACAGATTGGAAATGGTCCTGTTGTGCCGGTTCGAGAATGCAGAATATCAATCAAGTGTTAAAAAATATCTATTATCATGACACTGAAAACCTATATGTCAATTTGTTCGTCAATTCATCCGTCGACTTTGAACGTCCGGACAATACCGTCACGTTGACTCAAAATTCGTTGTTCCCTTATGAGGACACCGTAGCTGTCACCTTGAATATGGATCAAGCCGACACCTTTTCTCTCAAATTCCGTCAACCGGAATGGTTGTCGGGTGATGTGATTATCCAAGTCAATGATGAGGTGATTCCATCAGCGTATCTTCTCAATAATTGGCTCACTGTCCATCGAGAGTGGCAAGACGGTGACGTCCTTGAAATCACCATGCCAATGGGATTTACCACCAATGTCTTCGAACATCAATTTGATTATGGTCCAGACGGAGTATGGGCAATCAATTATGGACCTATCACAATGGCTTGTGAAAACAATGACAATATTTATAGTTTTCATCCTGTCGATTATTTAGATATTAATACCGCTTTGACAGATCAATTGATTCCGTCGGAGACACCCTTGCATTTCTTGTTGGTTAATGATGAAGATGAAACCATTATTTATAAACCGTTCTTAGAGTTTGAAAAGCATCAGATTTATTATATGTATTTGAACCTTTATCAATATAGTATCTTTGACTAATGACAGTCATGGAAGAATGGAGGAAAAATGTCAGATACTAGCGTAGTGAATGTCAAAGCTCCTTATGTTGCGAAAAATCATCGTGGACAATACCGGCATAAGCCGACGAAACCGTTTAGGGAAAGATTAAAACTCAGCATCAAGCGTTATTGGTTTTTCTATTTAGCTATCCTTCCCGGATTGGTGATCGTTGCGATTTATAACTATGGTCCGATGATTCTTCAAGTTGTTCTGGCTTTCACCAATTATCGTTTCGTAGATGGCATTTTCGGTAGCGAATGGGTTGGATTCAACAATTTCAAAGTGTTGTTCACCCAAACTCCGGAAATCATGCGTGTCATTGAAAATACACTTGTTATGAGTTTTTGGAGTTTTATCAGCGGATTTTTTCCCTCGCTGATTTTGGCAATCATTCTCTTTGACGTTCATAGCCGTAAACTTCAAAGATCAGCTCAAACCATTGTGTATATCCCCTACTTTTTCTCTTGGGTCATTGTCTATGGCATCTTCTATGCTCTGTTATCCAATACCGGTGTCTTAAATTCAATTCTGAAATCTTGGTTCAACGTTACCGAAGATTTCTTGATGGATCCCAAGTACATCCGAACGATTCTGATTGTTTCTTCCACTTGGAAAGGTATGGGCTGGGGAACTATCATCTATCTGGCCGCCATGCAGGGTATTGACCCGACACTCTATGATGTTGCTAAACTGGATGGGTGTGGCCCGATTCGCCGAATCTTTGCGGTTACTTTGCCTGGGATCAGAAACATTACCGTATTTCTTTTTGTTCTAGCAATTGGTAGCATTCTGAGTGGAGGAATCACCGAACAAATCTTGTTATTCTATAATCCCGCCAACTATTCCAAATCTGACACCATTGGAACCTGGATTTTCCGAATTGGATATGGCATGTTTGAATATAGTTTGGGTGCTGCTTTATCGTTTTTACAGTCCACCATCGGTATGATCTTGGTACTGGTTGGAAATCATATTGCCATTCGCCGTTATGGCGTTGGGATCTGGTAAGGGGTGTGAATAGACGATGAAAGACTTCACAAAAAAAAGTAAATTACGCTTGTATTTCAACTCCGAACGCATATATCAGATCTGCTTGACAATTGCTTTGATCTTCTTGATATTCCTTTGTATCTATCCCCTGATTTATGTCGTCAGCGCTTCGTTCATGAGTGCAGAAGAGTGGTTCGCCCGCGGAGGTGTGTTCCTCATTCCTCACCGCCCCACGCTGGAAGCTTATCGCATCGTTTTATCACAGACCAACTTCTATAAATCATTGCTGGTCAGTGTCGCTCGGTCGACAATCGCTCCTATCTTGGGAACCTTCATGAATGCCATTGCCGGCTATATGCTTTCAAGAAAAGATCTAATAGGCAAGAAAGTCATTTCGATATTTCTCTTCATTACCTTGATTTATGGTGGTGGATTGATTCCCTCCTATCTTGTGATCGAAGCAACTGGTTTGCGAAACACATTCTGGGTTTATATCATTCCCGGACTCTTGGGTGCTTGGGGAACGCTTGTTTTCCGGCAAACATTTCTTTCAACTCCGATCGAGATCGAGGAATCGGCCAAACTTGACGGCGCGAGTGAACTCACATTGTTATTCCGGATCATGTTGCCTATCAACATGCCAACGGTCGCGGTCATGTTGCTCTTCGGAGCTGTTGGTCATTGGAATGCTTGGTTTGATGCATTCATGTATATTGATTCCAACAATACAAATCTGATTCCAGTACAACTTTATTTGAAAAATGCGTTTTCATCCGCAGATCAATCAACCACCGGTGTTTTGCTACATACAGAAACTCAAAAAATGGTCATTGCGGTCATTGGCATCCTCCCGATTCTATGTGTCTATCCTTTCTTTCAGAAGTATTTTACCAAAGGTGTCTACATGGGAGCTAGCAAAGGATGACCCTTCTCGCTTTCTTAATTTTCTTGGAGGTAACTAATGAAACTTTTTACAACTAGAGCAATCTCTTTATTGACTATTCTATTCTTCTTGTTTGCAGCGCTTGCTTGTAATGGCGTTTCTTCGACCGTTCCCGAATCGTCCCTCACAACCCTAGCACCTACTTCATCGGGAACCACAATTTCGGGTCAAACGACAATTCCTACTTCGAGTGATAATACCTTGACGACGATTACGACGCTCTATGGCTCTGAAGATAAGATTCCTGTTGAAGTCTTGCTAAACGGTTGGAACAATATTCCGGTTTCAACCGACTATCAAGAAAATCCCTACAAACAATATATTGACAATACGTATGGGCTAGACTTTACGATGACCAATACGGCAGATTTAGAAACCGAGTTGGCGAAACGTTACGCCTCGGCTTCCACCAGAAAACCCGATGTCATCATTTTCAATGAAGATAACTTCTACACCATGAAAGCGTTATATAACCAAGGATTCTTCGTAGAGGATTATACGGAATACTTAGAAGGCATTCCGGCATGGAATAATAATATGGCGACTGGAACAAATCCTTATTATAAGTTTTCGGAGAACGGTAAGTTGATCGCCTTGGCTATGCCTCCGGCAGAGGCCTTCTCCTGGTGTTTCAAGATCCGAAACGACTGGGTGGAGAGTTATTCTCCCACCGGAGAAAATCCCGAAACTGTCACGGAACTGTTGCAGATGGCGGAAAATGTCAAGACTTCCTTGGGTGATGGTTATTATCTATTTACCGCAGCTGGAGAAAACAAAGGTTTTGGCAATATGGAAAATTTCCAATTCATGTTTGGTGACCATAATGATTTTTATGTGAATGACGCCGGTGATGTTGATCATCCTTTGTTTGATGGCTCTCGAAAAAAATTCTTAGATTTCATGAAAACCCTGTTTGATAATGGATATGTCGATCCCAACTTTTACACCCAGGCATGGGGTGCGCAAACTGGAAACATTGTCACCGGCACCTCTGGTCTCGTCTGGTTTTGTGCGAACATCGAAACAGTCATGACCTGGGCCAATAACGATGATGAAACGAACTATTCTGGTTTATGGGACAATCTTGAAATGCCGACAGACACCGTTGGCATTACCCGCACTTCTGGAGCAATGGAATCTTTTTCTCGCTTTATTGTAATTTCTCAGGACGCGGCAGAAGATTCCGAAAAAATGACCCGTATTCTGGCTTTGTTAAATGACATGGCTCATCCTTCCGATTCATATTACCGGATTCGCTGGGGTTATGACATTGATAGTTATGAGCTTGGCGAAGGAAAAGATGTGGAAATGGTCATGGATCCTGAAACAAATGAATGGACGGGGTTTTACGCCTATTTCGATCGCCGAGACGATCACTTGAAACATGCCAATGGTGGCTTATGGGATTATGGCGTGATGAATTCAACCCGTGAAGACAAAGTGATTGAATATCTGACTGCACAATCTTACACCACTTCGGCTTATGAGTTTATCCGCTTGTATAATGAATCACGCGAATACAATTTGGCGAACCGAGCGGATAATCCCGGAGAGATTTTAAATCTCAATGCCCGGCTCTATACGACGTTGAAGGATTATCAAAGTGAGTTTGAAATTTCTTATATTCGAGGAACGAATAAAATCACTTACGAACAATTTATCAATAATTGGCTTGGTTATGGCGGAGATACAATTCTCCAAGCTGTTGAATCCCAATTTCAAGTTGCTGGGTATATCGATTAATTGCTTGTGTGTAGCAAATAAGATTTCGACCAATTCTGATTGAACTTAGAAACTATGAACCTAGTGGCATAAATTTTTACATTTGTAAAAAAGGAGGATTTCTATGACCCAATTATTTAAAAGAAGTTTGATTTTCGTCTCTATTCTTTTCTTTTCCTTTGTGACTTTTGCATGCAATGGAGCCGCCACAACTCTTCCGGGTACCTCTCTCACAACGCAGGCACCTACCTCATCTGGATCGACGATTTCCGGACAAACGACCCTTCCAACTTCAGGTGATAGTACCTTGACGACCATCACGACACTGTATGGACCCAATGACAAAATACCGGTCGAGGTCTTGTTAAATGGTTGGAACAATGTCGCTGTATCGGATGATTATGCGGAAAACCCCTATAAACTATACATCGACAACACGTATGGTTTAGATTTTTCTCTGACCAATACCTCGGATCTAGAAAATGAACTAGCAAAACGCTATGCGTCGGCATCGGCTAAAAAACCCGATATCATTGTCTTTTACGATGATTATTTCTACACGATGAAAACGTTATATAACCAAGGTTTCTTTGTGGATGACTACACGGAATACTTGTCTCAAATCCCGGCCTGGGCTAACAACATGGCAGTCGGAACAAATCCTTATTATAAGTTCTCAGAAAACGGAAAGCTTTTTGCCTTGCCAATGCCGCCAGCTGAAGCTTTCACTTGGTCCTTCAAAATCCGGAAAGATTGGGTAGAGGACTATTCGCCAACAGGAGAAAACCCGGAAACTGTCACTGAGTTATTGCAGATGGCAGAAAACGTAAAGACAAGTCTAGGTGATGGCTATTATCTCTTTACGTCTGCCGGAGAAAACAAGGGATTTGGCAATATAGATCAATTCCAATTCATGTTTGGCGATCACAATGATTTTTACGTGAATGACGAAGGCGAAGTCGATCATCCCTTGTTTGATGGTTCGCGGAAAAAATTTCTCGATTTCATGAAAACGCTGGTGGATAACGACTACATTGATCCCAACTTTTATACTCAAGCTTGGGGATCCAAACGAGGAATGCTCGTGACTGGAAAAGCGGGCATAGATTGGTATTGTGCCAATATCGAAACCGAATACCTTTGGGCAAATGGGAATGACGAAACGAACTTTTCTGGACACTGGGACACACTTGAAATACCAACTGATACAGTAGGAGTGACGCGTAATTCAGGCTACACAGAGTCTTTTTCTCGTTTTATTGTCATCTCAGCTGAAGCGGCTGAAGACGCTGAAAAGATGGATCGCATTCTGGACTTCCTCAATGATATGGTCCATCCTTCCGACTCATATTACCGAATCCGTTGGGGTTTTGACATCGATAGTTATGAGATTGGTGAAGGAAAAGACGTGGAGATGGTCATGGACCCAGAAACAGAAGAATGGACAGGATTTTACGCTTATTTTGATCAACGCAAAGCCCATTTGAAACACGTAAACGGTGGTCTATGGGATTATGGGGTAATAAATTCAACAAGGGAAGATAAGATTATTGAGTATCTGACCGCCCAAAGTTATACCACTTCGGCATATGAATTTATCCGTTTATATAACGAAGCCCGTGAATACAATTTGGCCAATAGGTCGGATCACCAAGGAGAAATCCTGAATCTCAATGCCCGTCTCTATACAACCTTGAATGATTATCAGAACGAGTTTGAGATTTCATACATTCGGGGAACGAATACTATCACTTACGAGCAGTTCATCAACAATTGGCTCGGTTATGGCGGAGAGACAATTCTTCAAGCCGTGGAATCTCAGTTCCAAACTGCGGGATTCATGGATTAACCGAGTCCAATTATGCCTATTTGATTCTTCATCACTGATTGGCTTGGATTTTTTATTCTTTATCAATCACAGTATCCCATAACGGGACTGTAATCTATTGATTGAAAAATAGGAGGGAAGTAAATGAAATACACTCGAAAGCTGTTTTTAATGTTTTTCTTTTCGGTCATAACAGCCTTGATGCTTGTGGGTTGTAACGGCACACCTACCACGGCCTCACCTACAACAGCCGCACCAACGACGGCTGCGCCTACGACAGCGGCGCCGACCACTCAAGCTCCGACTACTCAAGCTCCGACTACTCAGACTCCGACAACGAACGCCCAAACAACAGTGGCCCAAAATCCGATTATCACACAAACAAGTGATGAATACGATGTTGGGATCGGTGGGGATTACATTGTCACCGTCAATTTGAATGGTGGTACTTGGAGCAATCTCCGGATGGATTCCTTGATTGTCGATACTTCCGAATATCTCTTTAATGCGACAACCGGAGAGTTGAAGATTTTAGAAATCTACATGATGTATTTGGAATACGACGTCTATACCTTCCGAGTCACGACCTCGCTAGGGTATACCGAATTTGACGTTGAAGTCCTCAACTCGATTCAGACATCCTTTGATGCGGATAATTCACGTGATTACGTCTATGGTTCGCTGGCAGACGTCACTTTCACAGCCAATTTCACAGGTACCACCATTACTCATGTCAAGATGGAAGGTGAAACTCTTGATCCCAGCAACTACTCATATGCGGATGGATCATTCACTTTGACCGGCGAATTCTGTGATTCGGTGATTTGGGCAACGAAAAATTTTGAAATCACCTTATCCAATAATGACGCATATACCTTCAGCGTGACCTCCGACTGCCTCTTCCAACTCGATATGGAGTTTGAAACCGACTTTATCTATTCCGGTTGGTTGAATGTCGTTGTTCCGCAAGTCGTTCCTTCCTGGGACGGAAATGGCCTTTCCTATGTGGGCTATGGCAGCGGTGGAAACCTTTTGATTTTCGACAACATCGATTCCGGTGTGGGTTACAAACTGCCTTGGGAAACCGGTGCCATCTACAAATTGTCTTTTGAAGTTCAAAATTTGTGGGATGAAGAAACCGATCCATGGGGAACTGTAAATTTCAATACCTTTGATGCATCCGGTGGTGTGAATGTCTTCTCACTCAATTATGTCACCGAAGAGCATTATGGTGGTTCCGTCATTAAGGATCCCGAAACAGGCGTCTATACGGTGGAATTCTATTTCCCCGCTCCGCTCGACAATGGATACACATTGATGTATTGCGGTTATGACCCCAGCAATGCCTCGCAAAAGCTATGCGATTTGATTTTTGACAACTTCAAGATCACAAAAGCAGACACCGTGACTCCAGAAATCATTACGACCTCGGTCACTTATAAACCAGGAACGACGACCGATACTTGGATTTCAGGCCTTTATGGAGATGCGAGCATTACCAGTGTGGCGATCAAAGACGGCGCTGTGATCGATCCGACAAACTATAAAGCGTGGGCTTCTACCTTGATGTTAAAGGGATCTTATCTCGACACTTTGACCGACACCACTACTTATGTCATTACGCTATCCAATACGCAAACGGTAGAATTTACTGTCAACCTCGATTTTTCAGTTCCAACGACATTCGATGAAAACAATGTTCGCAATGTGGAATATGCGGATATCAAGAGTTTGATCTTCGATGCTGGCTTTGGCGCATTTGATCTTGCCGGGGTCTATCTGGGAGAAACACTGATTCCCGAACGATACTACACCTATACAGCGACATCCTTTACACTGTACCGTTCGTTCATTGAAACGTTGACCGGCACCAATGTCTTCACGATCGAAGTAGAAAATGCCGGGATGATTGAAGGAAAGACTGAAAATGAAACGCACGAATTTACCGTCATTTCCAATCTGATGTATGCGGAAGACTTTGAAGATGGCTTTGACGGCAATTTGTCATTCATCTCCAATACCGATGAATCAATAAATGTGACTGGCATTGATGGAGCTTCTCTGCAGCTGACTTCCACTGGTGGAAACACCTTGGTCTTCGGTCCGGAAACCAGCGTATGGAACTCAACACATGGCTTTGGTCAAATCACCGTTCCGTTTGTAGAGAGCAAATGGTATCAGTTATCTTTTGATATCAAAGATCTCGCGACAGTTGATCCTGCAGTCACCTTTGTCTTGCATGGTCTGACGGAAGCGAACTTCCATTTTGTCAGTGGTGATCTCGTCGATATGCTCAATAACAACACCTTAATCATTCAAGATAACGGCGATGGATCTTATCGGCTTACTTATACCTTCCTTTACGCACCATCAGTCAATAATGCCTTAGGCACCGTAACGTTGGAAATGAGCGGCTATCAAACGTATTATTATGATATCTTGCTCGATAATGTCGCTTTGATTGAATTTGTACCACAATACGAGGCAAAATACGTCTTTGATTCGAATGAAGACGTCGTCTTCCCTGTGGACTTTGTATCGATGGAATCCATAATGGTAAATGATGTTGCCTTAGAAAGCGCCAATTACACGCTCGCTAATCATCAATTGATCATCGATGGTGCTTATTGTCAAGGAATTCTGGGACAAGTTGAAATCGTGGTCAGTGTTGGCCTAGAAGATGTTCGCACCTTCACGATTACCTCTACCAAACTCTTTGAAGAAGATTTTGAAGGCACCTTTGATCCAGGTCTGTTGGGAACCGTAGGGGAACACACCACTTCAACTGGAATTGATGGATTAGCACTGGATATCTCTTCGACTGGCGGCAACATGCTTGTCTTAGGAACAGAGAACAATGGCTGGTATACAAACCTCACGGTACCTCACGGACTCCAACAAGTGATTCTTCCTTTCAATACAACGAGCCATTATCAACTGACCTTTGATATCCAATATGTGGGGGTTGCTCCCATTGATTTGGAATTCTATCTCCATGGCGCATTGAAAGATGGCCGCTTCGCTTGGAACGCGGAAGGTGTGCTCTATGATAAAAATAATAATGAGACGCTGACCATTGTTGCTCTTGGCGAGGGTGTGTATCGCATTACGTTTGACTTTATGTATTCACTTTCCAGTTACAACAACTTTGGTGTCATCAGCCTCGAAGCCAATGGTTGGCAAACCATCTTCTATAACATTTTGATCGATAATATTTCCGTGAACGAAGTAATCGTTCCCTATGTCGATCCAGAAGAAAATGCTGTTATTCCCGACCCGGTGATCGCTTATGATGACGTGCTCATTTTCTCTGAAGATTTCGAAGATACATATGATCCTGGTTTACTGGGAACCGTAGGAGAACAAAGCACTTCAACCGGTTTTGATGGATTAGCACTGGATATCTCTTCGACTGGTGGCAATATACTGGTCCTCGGGACTTTGGAAAACAAGTGGAAAACCGATTTGACGGACGAACTGGGCATTCAACAAGTCATTTTGCCCTTCAATACGACCAGTCATTACAAACTTGCTTTTGACATCAAATATGTAGGGACGCCTCCCGTGGAACTCACAATGACATTACATGGGGCTTTGAAAGATGCGAACTTCGGTTGGAATGCAGAAGGGGTGGTCTTTGACAAGAGTCCGAATGGATCTCTGACAATTCAGGATCTTGGAGAAGGCGTATACCGGGTGACATTTGACTTTATGTATTCACTCGCAAGCTACCAAAACTGGGGTGTCATCAGTTTGGAAGCCAGTGGTTGGAACACCATCTTCTACAACATCTTGATCGATAATGTCAAGGTATATGAATTAGTTGAATTCCAAGACACTCTGTATCAGGAAGATTTCGAGGCCACTTGGGAAGCAGGACTTCTCGGGACAGTCGGAACACAAACCACCGCTTCTAGTCATGATGGAATGGGTTTACAGATCGATTCAACTGGTGGTAATATGCTCGTCTTTGGAACCGAAGGCAACGGATGGTACACCAATTTGACCGTTCCACACGGGCTCCAACAAGTGATCCTTCCCT
>Ga0265297_10004005_pt1 | contig 25048 bp, 31 predicted proteins | sample Munlanlwell13791_FD_192502 | JGI IMG/M metagenome (GOLD analysis project Ga0265297, IMG submission 192502) | Leachate microbial communities from a municipal landfill in Southern Ontario, Canada - Leachate well 137-91 | ecosystem: Engineered > Solid waste > Landfill > Unclassified | place... | reverse complement strand
AGGACAAGCAATCCTACTGTTTATTTATTGCACCAACTTTACATAGAGATACAATTAATACTTTTTGGACAGCGATAAAGTATGAATATGAAGGGCGACCGCAGAAGATTGTTCCTCTTTCGATCAACCAATTTGCTCTAGTTTTGAAAGTTTTACTTCAGATCAAAAAAGAAGGTAAATTCCTGAAACATGAAGAGCTTTCTCGTCTTTATGATCAGATACTGAGTTCATCAGAATCTTTTAATGACTCAGGTGAATGGGTATCGAGCATTCCGTCAACAATCGATTCTTGGCAAGAAAGTATTAATTTATGACAAAAAATATTGTTTACAGTGGGGATTGTGTTGAGATCTTAAACCAAGAGATTGATAGAGGGTCAATTAACTTAATCTTTGCTGATCCCCCGTACAATCTTTCTGGTAACGGATTGAAGTGGGAAGGGAATAAAACAGGTGGTGACTGGTATATGGTCAATGAGGAATGGGACAAAATGACAGCTCCCGAATATATGAAGTTTACTAGAAAATGGATAGGAGGCTGTCATCGGGCATTAAAGGACAATGGATCTATTTTTATCTCCTGTACCTACCACAATCTTTCCGAAGTAATGATTGTTTTAAAACAGCTGGAATTTAAAATTAATAATGTGATTGTTTGGCAGAAAACTAATGCTATGCCAAATATGACCAGAAGGGTATTTACCCACTCGACAGAGTTTGTGGTTTGGGCTGTCAAGGGTAAAAAGTGGATTTTCAACTACGAAATGCTTAAGGAGATTAACCCAGAAAAACAAAAAGATGGATCAGCTAAACAAATGAGAGATGTATGGTCAATGCCCTTAGTTCAAGGGAAGGAGAGAATTAGAGGAACGGATGGTCGTGCCTTACACCCCACTCAAAAGCCGGAAGAAATGCTTAAACGAATTATTCTTGCCTCGTCAAATGAAGGAGATATTGTTCTGGATCCATTCTTGGGTAGTGGAACAACCGCAGTTGTTGCAAAGAAATTGGGCAGAGATTGGATCGGAATTGAAAAAAGTAAGAAGTATGTTGATATGGCCAAAAAGCGGATTAATTCTGTTGCTTCTTAAATAGGTCCCCAAACAGGTGTTTTAATTGTTGAGAATGGCTAACTGCGTCAGGTGAGGCCGGAAAGCGGCCACAAGCGGTTACGTGGTTGTTTTATTTGCTAGCGAAAGGATTTCTCTCTCAATGGGAGCAAATTTTTCTTTAACTTCTTCTCCAGAGTAAAACGCAAGTAGATCTTCTTCTGTTAGTTTGCCATCCTTGAGAAATTTACTCAGATACTGTTGGTTAAATTCCATGAGCAAGAACGATCTTTCTAGGTGTTTGAGGATTTCTTGGTTGTTCTCAATATTTCCTTGAACTAGTTTTTTTATTTCAAAGAAGGTATCAATGTCTTTGATAATCCTCCTGAGGATAATTGTCAGAGTTTTATCGTCAAAGTCTGTCTGTTTAGCGTACAGGACGATATCCCTTGCGAGATTGTAGGCAATAACTAAATTGGAGTAATCACCTTTTTGGGAATCAACAACAGCAACAAAACCAATTCCGCGTATGTAACCTACCGAGTTAGTAAACTTTAAGATGCTGCTATCAACCAAAGATATGTCAAAAACGATAATCCCTACTTTGCCGTCTCGATTGGCTTTAGCTTCTAGAATCTGACTCCAAGCGGTATCTTGCCTTTTGGTGAAGATGTCTTTGCTTTCAACCTCACCCAGTTTTAGTGACTTATCGAACTTTACCTCGATAGCAATTTTCTTTTCTTCGTCTCCGTCTACAAAACAGATAATATCTCCAGTTTTATTTTTGGGGAGAATGCCCTCCATGGTCCCAGTTGCTTCAGCTCTATCCTTAAGTTTTCTTTCTGCAAAATAAGCATTGAGGAATTCTGCGACCTCATCTTCTGCAACCATTCCTTTTACTGCCGTCTTGAAAAACACTTCCTTCTTCATCTCAAAGATCATCTTCAGACTTTCCAGCTCAGTACCAAGCTCGTTTTGAGTTTTAGACAAGAAGGCAGACAATCTATCTTCCATTAGTGCTAGTATGCCAATGTAGATAGCCCTGAGTAGGGCGTTGTCTCGCTGATCAACAGGAAGACTATCTAGGTAGTTGAACACAATTTCGTTATCTAGCTCAAAACTGCCAACTTTAACTCTTTTTAACTTCTGGTCTAAAGATATGATGTTATTTGCCATTTTTTGATTCTATTGCTTTAAATAAATTTTCTATGCCGTTGGGTATATATTTTTTATCTTTAATGTAACCCTTCATAAGGACAGCACAATCTTTTTTAGACGGGAGATATTCTGTCCTTGCAGAGTCACCAGCAACTTTGTCACTCAGTAATTTATGGAACTTTTTATCTGCACCAGCTCCCAACTTTCCTCTGATAGTTTGCAGATCGCTAGCGTTGAGATCAATTCCACAACTATCCTTGGTTAATTTTATCCAAAATTTATCATCAATGCTATCTTCTAAATCATTTGTCCCCACAAGATAGACGTTATTTCCCTGTGCATTAGTATCCTTATCAAGGACATAAAATACACAGTCGTTGGGATCTTTGAAATCCTTGAGCATTTGCTCGAAGAGCTTCTTATTTTCTTTCCAGAAACTTTCTCCGCCTAGGTTGATAATTTGGATTGAATCTTTTTCGAGATTTTTTCCAAAGTACAGCTCATAAAAGTGCGGTAATAAAACTTCTTCTGAATCTCCTTCGCCTGAGATAAAAGTGTCGTAGAATAAAAAGTCACTGTTTTTTATACCTAAACTGGAATGAACATCTGATACAGAAGAGCAAGTAGAAACTATTGTGTACTTGTCTTTAAGTTGGACTTGCCGAATAGTATTTAATTGAGACTTGTCTACAAATACAGTTGAGTGGGTGCTTATGAAGGTTTGGAATACTCCCTTAGATAATTGCTTGATGATTTCATAAAACTCTCGTTTTTCTGGAGGGTAGAGATGGACTTCAGGTTCGTCAAATGCCCAAACATGTTTTTTACTTTTCACTTCTTCATCTAAGTTTTCTAGGGCTGCAAACCTAATGAAAGCAAAACCTATTCTTTTTTTAATGCCTTCTCCCTGTGACTCAAGTCTGACGTTGCCATCGGAGGTATCTTTTTCTACTGTAATTTCGGAGACTGTTTTTCTTGGTTCATAGTAAACTCTGGCGTTAATTGACTTTATGTTTGCCAATTCAGACTTAATTTTGTCAAATTTGGCTTGCAACTCTTGGTTTACCTTTTTGGTTGCGTCCGAGCTTAGTGTTTCAGCTTGAGTTCGAATTTTTTCGTCATATTCTTCTAAGACTCTTGAAACGGCATCCTGAGCAAGTTCCTCAATGCCTTTTAGAGTAATGACTTTCCAATCGATAAATTTGTAAGTTGGAAAGAACACCCTGTCTTTCTTTGTGAAATCGGCAAACTCTGCCCACTGAGAAGTTGTATCCAATTTATTGTAAATTGCTTGAAAGACTTCTATGTTTTTGTATCTGCCAGCTTCATTGACATTCTTTATTTCTTCATCTGTTACCCCCAGTTTTTTTCTGTGATCTTTCAGGAAATTTTGATTTTTGTTCCACAATTCTAGGGGGTCATCTCTTTGGTCTTTAGCACAAATGTAATATTTACCTCCTGGATTTTGTTCGTTAAATTGCCTTAAGACTGATACTTCTTCTCCTGAATGACTTTCAACTGACCACTTGAGGTGATTTGAGGCTATCTCGTCAAACTCACTTTCTAAGTCTCCGTTTTGCTTTTGAAATACACCTATCACAATTACTGAACCCTTCTGATTAATCGCATATTGCGGTAATTTCAACTCCTCAAAAACTGCCTTGTATTCTTGGTCTGAAGCTACTGTGGTTGATAGATCGGATGATAACTGTCCCTCCTTAACTAAATTTGGTGAGCTTTTATCATCAAGTAATAAACCTATTCCGCTGAGAACTGTTGTCTTTCCCGCATCAGTTTTCCCAATAAACGTATTAGGAAGATCCTCAGTAAAATCGAGAACCAAATTCCTACAGCTTTTGTAGTTTACAATGGCTAGTTTTTTTAGATACATAGTTTTGTTTATCCAACTTTCGTGTCTCCGTAACGACCTTTAATGTGTTGATGAAAGTAACTTCCATGAGAAGAAGCGCTCATCAGACCTTCATAAAGGGTTTGGGAGACGCCGTAATACTGATAGATGCCACCAGAATGAAACCCTATTTCGAGAGTTTGTGATTCTGCATCGTAGCCAATCGAAGCTATGTTTGATGAATTTACAGGTTGTCTTGTCATTTTTACCTCCTTTCTTAATTTAAATTGTTAATAAATTTCTTAATATCCTCTGGTTTATATCTTCTGTCTCCACGTTCGTTTATTCGAACGGCTTTCAACTTTCCGCCTTTGTCCCAACGTCTTAGCGTTTCCACATGGACACTCAAAACCTTGGCAGCCTGCTGTATAGTCAACAGTTTTGGCAGCGATATATTTTTCTTCGACATAATTCAACTTAATTATACAAAAATGAGAATGGAATTGATATACTAAAAATAGGTAAAAAATATGAAAAAAATAAATTATCAAGTTAAAGAGTTAATGGTCCAGTTGTCAGGAGCCTGCTTCTGGTTTTGGGATACCTACTATGATTTCTTAATATCTTCTGGGGTTTCAAAAAATGTTAAAAGTCGTTATCCGAGAGAATCTTTCAACAAATATCAAATCATGCGCGAAGTTCTTGAGAACTTGGAAGAGGTTGGAGATTATGAAACCTTAAACAATTTGATTGGAAATTTTTATCGGATGAAAAATGCTGTGGATAGAGACAAGTTGGATGAAACAAAGGCAAAATCATTGCTTGCGGAGTTTAGGGATCTTGTCGGTAATGACCCAATTGAAACGGAAATTAAGAAAAAAGAACAAGAGCTTAAACAAGCTAAAGCAAGAGAAGGTTTACAACATCGTCAGGAAAAAATGTTAAAACTTACTAGCCTTAAAGCTTCTTTTATGGAGTTGTTTTCTAACGACAAAATATCTCCTCAAGATAGGGGGTTTGATTTGGAAAAGCTGTTCAGTGAACTTTTAGCGCTTGAAGAAGTTGAATATAACCCAGGCTACAGAACTAAAAGTGGAGAGCAAATTGACGGTTTGTTTCAATTTGATAAGTTTGACTATATGGTTGAGCTTAAATGGATCGCTGGCCTTGTTAAACAAAAACACCTCTCTGAGTTTGATGGGAAGATTAGAGGAAAAGCCCAAAGCACTAGAGGACTATTCATATCTGTTAATGGTTTTGACTCAAACGCTATCAGTAAATTTTCTGGAGACAGCCCAAGAATTATACTTATGACAGGGCAAGATTTAATTAGGATATTTGATGGTTATATTTCTTTCCTTGATTGTTTTAAGGCTAAAGTAAGTGCATTGGTGAAATACGGCTCCATTAATCACCCTGTTTAAAGCCTTTTTATTCAAAAGTGACCAAAAACCTCCCCACTTCCTTCACCGTCCACTCTGGATATTCCAGCTCGCTGACCCAATCAATTTTTCCGAATTCATACCATTTCTCGAGCCCAATAAATATGGCCAAGAAATCGTCTAACCCCCACAGTCCTAAATATAACCTAGTAGCTAATCTCATATATTCTCACTTCTTAGGTAGCTTTTGGTGTTCTACTTTTAGGATTAAATTTGGCTTAACACCCGCTACAACAGGCAACAGGTGATTTAGCACTTGTTCTGCTGTCATTCGGAATTCTTTGCCTTGTGCTGAAATCTTCAACCACCCATTCTTATCTTTGTAATACTTCTCAGTGAAGTTTTTAATACCCATGAAGATTGTATAGCTGTCGTTTTTAAAATTCATATCTAAATTTTAACATGTGGTGTTTTGCTTCTTAAATCAAAAGTGGCTAATTAACCATCGCCAACTCTGGCCTGACTTGATCCACCTCTTCCCTTAGTTGACTAATGAACTTAAAATCCTCAAATACTTTGAATATATGCACGAATTGGCTGATTTCCACTCCAGATGGTGCCAAGCCATACTTTAGATGCAAGTCGCAAGATATGTTTATATTTGCGCTACGATCCTCGAACATCCTATATGAAGATGAAAAGTGTGATTTGCTGCGAACGTTTATTCTCCAAAGTCGAGTCGTGATCCTTTTAGAAGTTTAAATCCTTTTGCGATTGCTTTTATTTCAGGATCATCATTTGCTTTAATGTCATTTATCACATTATCCAGTTCAGTTTCTGTAAACCAACCAAACTCTGAATGATCTTCGGGATTAAGTTTGATATTTTCTATCGGATCAGAAAAAGTTGCAAAGTATATTACTTCTGCCGAATGAGATCTTTTTATATCATTTATATAAGTGAAAACATAAAATGAATCACCAACTTTAATTTCCATTCCGAATTCTTCTAAAATCTCTCTTTTAAGTCCAGATTTAATATCTTCGCCAAAGCCAATATGTCCTCCGGGAAGTTCGTGAACGTTGGGTAAGAACTTTTTAGTGACAGATCTTTTTGGCAAGAAAACTTTTTCTATTCCACTAAAACAACGGTGAATAAAAGCACATGCAGTAATAACTTGCTGTCCCTTTGCTGGGGTTTCACTGTCGTGCTGCGTCTTTGACATATTATATTCAAATTATAAAGTCTTATTGCTTAAGAATCCATTCATTGTATAAGCCACCCATTTTTCGGAATATTGGAGTTAATAAACTGTATAGGCGACATATACCTAAGGCATAATACGGCCTCTGAAAGTTATACCAGTATAAATACTTTGTAAACTACTTTTCAAATGCATCTTCATCATAGTAAAGCTTATCACTTCTTCCGGCACATTCTTCCTGAACGGTTCTATTAAATCTATCTGCCGCACCATTATGTGCAATCTAAACTCAGCCGGATCAGAAAGCTTTGGCGATATCAACTTCATCAGGGTATTATAACCACCCCTTCTAAAGTATGAAGTAAGATACCTATATTTGTCTGTTTCGTGACCCATTTCGTAAATACCATTATTCCGAAATGTATCGCGACTTATTCATTCACTTCTTTATTTGTAAATTTTGGATATTCCAGTTAATTTACCCAGTTAATTACTAGGAATCTACTTCGACTTCGCTTAAGACATGTAACACCATCGTTTGAATAACAGATATTGACCTCGAGTTTCAACTTGATTTGCTAGTTGTAAAACTCGCATTGGATTATTGTTTTGAATAAGAAACTTTGAGTATAATGAAATAGGATATGAAAAAAATAAGAAAGTATGGTGTTATTTTTTTCATTTTTTGTTTAATATCTGAGTTTTTAATCCCCAATCAATCTCTGGCTGAATATAAATCCGATATTCCTTCCGGTCAAAATATTTCCAAAATTGAAACTTCTCCGGACTCGCCTAAATTGCTCAATGGTCATGTTTACCCTAATTGGGGGCCGGTTTGTCAGCGATATACCTACTCGGTAATTTATCAGGATGACAAAGGAAGACCGCCGGAGTATATGAAGATTTATTTTAACGGCCAAATGTATGACATGGACAAGGAAAACCCTGATAATAATGATTATTTCAAAGGGGTAAAATACGTTTACAAATATGTTCCCAAGAAACTTGGTTCCAATTTCTATTTCTTTGAAGCGTCAAACGGTTTAGGAAAAGCCAGAAGCAATATTATCGATTCTCCTGATAACGGCCCGGTTTTGTTCAAAAGTTCTTTTGAAAATAACGAAGTTGCAGTCATTGATGTCGCCGGTAAGACCAAAATTTTATCATATGATCTTAAAGACGAATGGGTCGGTGGCATTGCAATAAGTGATAACGGTAAATACTTAGCAGTCAAAACCCACAAAAAAGTTTACCTTTTCGACACTTCAAAACCGGATGAACCCATCTGGGTCTATGAAGGTCCGGGAGAGAGTCCAGGAGATGTGAAAGGTGGTATTGATATTTCAGGTGATGGTAGCCGGATATTTGCTTCAATTGGTGGCCGGGGTATTTTGTTTAACAACAAAAGCAACCAACCGCTGTGGGTTTATCAGGGAACCAATAACGCTTATAACGCCGCTATATCCAAAGACGGAAAGTACATGGCGATAGGAACGGCAGGCGGAGTTACCAGCACAACAGAAGGTTATAAATCTGACCCAAATACAAACCTCTTGATCCTATGGAATGAGAAAAACGAAATACCATTGTGGCAATATCATACTGAAGGAAATTTTCATGATGTTTCCTTATCGGATGACGGTAGTTTTGTTGCCGGGGCAACCGGCTGTCCTGATAGAAGATTTTATCTTTTCTCCAAAGATTCAAATCAGCCGCTTATCAAAAGCGAGATGCTGACTCGCGATTCGCCGGTCCATCGGGCAAAAATATCCGGTGATGGACAATATGTGGCTGTTGGCAGTGAGTCCGGGGACGGCGCTGTCTTTCTTTTTAGCAAAAGTTCTGATATCCCAGTCTGGAAGTATCCCATGCCGGGAAACAGTTCCGCCAGAGCCTTAAATTTCACCTCGGATGGAATCCATATTGGAGCGGCTACATTCGCTGGTGATGTTTTTATCTTTAACAAAACTTCAAGTAATCCTGTGTCTCACTGGAGCGTAGATGCTTCATTGGGGGGTATAGATATTGCTGAGGACGGCAGTTTTGTAGCTGCTGGTGGGACAGACAATAAAGTTCATGTTTTCCATAAGGATTCCTCGGATTCTTTTAGTATTGATTTCAAGGAGTATGTTGAGGAAATTGATATCTCGGCCGACGGAAAATTGATTGCAGCCGGTACGGGCGGCTCGGTTTATTTTTTTGAAGCTTTTGATGAAAATACTCAACCAGTAGAATGCGCAGAAGTAAAAGAACCCCCGGTTGAGAACTATTCAAATAACCCAGCTGACGACCGAAAAAACAATTACCCCATTGATGACAAAGCCAATGGTTCTACCCGAATAAAACTATTTTTTGTTTGGCCGTTGGGATTATTAATTACCTTGGGAACCTTAGGGATTTATTATTTAACTATTCGATTCAGTTTATTATCAAAATTAAGGCTAAAGAGTAAAGAAGAGCTTTTGGAAAAAACTTTGAAAGAAAAAGGGTTAAAACCAGCAAAATTAAACAAGATTGTAATATTTATTCTTGGTATTATAAGTCTGATTTTTTTAATATTGACAACTATTTCTTTAATCCAACCCCATGAAGGAAATACACAAAAAGCCGTAAACAATAGCAATCAGTTAAAGGAACAAAACGACCAAACACAAAAGACGGGTTGCGGTAATAGTATGTGCGAACCAGATCTTGGGGAAACAAATGTAAATTGTCCCACAGATTGTATGAGCGAAGCTAAACAATAAATTACCGAGGGTTAAAAATCCCCAGTATTCCCGCGCTTCGGACGCAGCAAGTTTGATTCTTTGTAAATTGCTACTATCAGTGGACTAATATTTCACGGTTTTCTTGAATGTACAATAAAAATCGTCTTTTATAATAAAGTTTCCCGCTTTAACATTTTCAACATTCGTATATGAAAAATAATAATACCCCAGAATACAAGACAGCTTTAAGAGAAAAACGAATTAAAAACCGGCCAAGGTGAAAGAGAAATAGGATTATGTCTGATGAATCAACAAGTAGCTGCTAAATTACCTCTCTTAATAAATTCAAATTTTTCCCCGAAAGATAAATTTAATATTGTGCTTTCCTGCGTCAACATATACAGATTTAAAAGTATTTTTATAAATTGAGATATCCGATTTTTCATTATCTACAAACACTTCCCAATCTGGGTGTGTGTTTTCTATTAAGACAAATCTGTTTCTTTCGGGAGTTATGACTTCAAAAATCCATTTATTATCATTTTTATCTAAGAGCTTCACGCTTGTGGTAATAGGGTTTACAAAAAAGTAGGGGGGCTGAAAATAATTGTTTTCCAAGACAGCTACCGCATCTTCGGCAAACACCTCTGTCCATTTATCTTTATTCACCCATAAGGGAACTTCTCCCCCCGGATCAACTTTCCCTCTTTCATCTCTTTTGAGAACAAGCAGATATTTAACTCCGAGCTCAGATCTATTATTCAAATTAACGTTTCCCAGCTCAACAAATCTCCGCGGAACATCAAGCATTTTCTCGGAAATCAAATAATCGGCATATGAATTCGGATAAACCGGATCATATCCAGAAGACGAGTAAAGACCATAAATTTGCCACATATTAGGGGGAAGAATTTCTCCTGATTCCCTTTCTATTCTGAAAAAATCGTCGGACTCGTTTTGTTTTTGCTTCAGGAAATCAAGTGTTTTTGTATTCGGGAAAAATAGTCTTTTTTCCACAAATGGCGTATATTTTTTAAAAAACACATATCCTTCGACAAAAATAAGAAATGCAACAACAAGAGAAAGGGCTTTTTTAATTTGGGGGCGTTTAGATCCAATTAGAAAAATCGCCAAAACAAAAATTAGAAATATAAATGAAACCAGCGAGTTTCTTGCCGCCGTTACAACATCCGCATTTTTTTGCACCAGAAAATGCAATGCTAAGGTGGAAAAGGCTGCAACAATACCAACCGTTACAACTCTAATTTCTTTTGACAGATCTCTTTTCTGCAAGCTATTTAACATCTTACCTGCAAGAAAACAGCCGGCAAAAATTGTGAAAATAAAACCTCTACCAGCGGGAATATTTGATATAAGCGGAATATGATATTTATATACCAAACCACCAAACGGAAATTGTGTCACCAATAAAAATCCGGTCAGATAAGAGATTATTAAAAATTTATCCCTGATGCTTTTACCTTTTTGGCGAATCGTTAAGAGAAAACCAACAACGGATAAGGTAAAACCCAAAAGTCCAAAGTTAACAAGGCTCTCCTGAAAATTCGGTAAACCTCCCCAATAATTGTATGTAGCGGGATTTCCAAAAAAGTTGACGCTTATTATTGTTATTATCAACTTGTCCCACGGAATTAAGCCAAAGTTTCCACCCTCCAGATAAGATTCGCCGAAACGGATGGAGTCAGCAACTATTCGCAAATTGTAATAAAACACCGGCATTAGAATTAGTAAAATCAAAGCGAATAATACTGCGAATTGTATTGCAGCTTTAAAATTTCTAGTGTCAAATACGGTTAATACCGTGTACAAAAACACAATTGCAAGCATATAAAGGATTGTTTGCGGGTGACCTGACAAAATCATGAATAAAGAAAATACAACAAAACCGAAACCTGCTTTTCTCCTTTTTACAGAAGAAAAAAACGCATCAATACTTAACAAAACAAAAGTCAGCATCGCCAGACCAAAGGAAACACTCCCCCAGACAAGCCAGCCCACAAAATATGACGACGTACTCCATAAAATACTTACAGTAACGGCTGAAATTTTTGAACCATACCACTTTTTTGCCAATAAATATGTGCCAATTAGGCTTATCGTAATTTGAGAAATCACAATCATACTCATTGCATCAATCTGGGGTAGAAAAAAGTAAAATACATTAAGAGGTGATAAAAGCATAGTATGAAACCAGAAAGACATCGGGTAACCGGATAAAGAGTATGGATTCCAGATCTTAACCTCCCCGTTTTTCAAACCTTCAATTGCCCAATTTCTCCAAATCCAAAATTGTGAAACTGCGTCAGTCAAAATAGGGTTTTTTACGGGAGGGTGTACAGTGTATCCAAAGGAATCGGCAAGCCACGGATAATATGTACCGACAGGAATGTCTATAGGTAACGGAACTTTCTTTTGAAAAAAATACGGAAAAAAGAGTATAAGCGAGACTAGTAAAGTAAGAGCAAAAGGTACGGCAATTTTCCTCATAGCTTAAAGTATAGCAAGTATCCAAGTGCTCTTAAGTTAGTTGACTTTGAATTTGAAACCAAGCAGATAAGTATACTCATTGCTGATCAGCATATTAGTTGGAAGAAAGATTCGTAATGTTTGAAAAGCTGATAAGCGTTTTTGTTTATTAATATTTTTCCCAAACGACTAAGTCTGTATCCGTTTTTACCCATTCAGGATAATCAGTCAAAGCATCAGCCCGGGCGGTTTCCAGCAAATTATCAGTTAACGATCGTAAATACCTTGAGGACTTAGACAAAAACATAAACAAAGGCAACCTCACCCGAAAAGTTTATTTTACTTCACCATTTATTTTTACGCCATACAGTAAGAGGTATTAAGTTGCCGTATCAGACGGGCGTCGCAACTACTTCTGTTTATAAGCATCCCGCCAAATTTCGACTATCTCCGTATCAATACATTTTATAAAGTTTAACACCCCCCATGTGTGTGCATTCTCCTGCGAAGAATCTTGAATACCAAGAATTTTCTCATCAGAAACTTTAAACTCTTTATCTATTTTATCTTCACTCTCGTCAAAAAACTCCAGTTTCTCTTCCCCCACAACAACACTCGCATGCTCAGCATCATCTCCCAAGATGTGATCGTTTCCGTTTTTAGCTGAAACGATCACATAAGAAGCAGGCTGCAGGTCAGTTAGAATATTTGTTCCTTCACCGTCGTTGGCCAGAATCATTGACGATGGCAAAAAATCTACTTTTGCTAATCCAGGACTTATACATTTGAAGGTAAACGTGGCAAACAACGGATTTCCGTCGATATATCCGGGATATGGAAGGCCTCCCGAGATCATTGCGTAGCCTATTTGATTGTCAATCTCTTTTTCGATAAAAACATCTGCAAAGGATCCGTTCGTCGATATATCGCTCACTTCAATGACTAAAGGGTCATATTTTATATCAATTCTAACTGTATTGACAGCAGTACTCAAATCGGTTATTTCAACTGGCATGCTAAACTCTTGCCCGACTTGATATTCCTTTTCTGACTCAATGAGGAAACTTGCTTTTTGGAAGAACGTGTCATGTGTTATCCATTGCAAGACTAAATTCTCAGTATACACAATCACCAACGAAACAAAAGTAAATAGAACAATTAATATAGTATTCCTAAATGTCTGGCGCAGATTTTGGTTGGTTTGTTTATTTCCAGCAAATTGAAGGATCAAACCCATCTTATTAGGTGAAATGAGCCAAAAAACAAGATAGGCAAATGCAAGAAAAATTCCAAGCGAGGCGAATACGTGGATTAGAAGCCATGAAACAACACTTAAAAGTAATAATTTCAAAAAGAATCCCGTAATATACATCTTATCTAACATGATACATTAGTATTGAAAAATCAATTAGATTACAAACTCCGTCAGAGTTTATATCGCACCTTTCTGATTTGGCACGGGAATTTCTTAATTCTTTGACCCACATCGAAACCGCGTCTGCTAGCTCAGAGCGCAGTATATTTCCATCTGTATTTGAATCATAAAACTTGATCGCCTGAGGCAATTTATGCACTGCAGCTGTAATTCTCATTATTAATTTATCCACTACATTATCCAGTTTTTTCACAGTATCCTGCCTATGCTCTACAGAAGGAGTGTTACCTGAATTTCCATAAATATTGCTACTGTCAGACGTTGCTATAGTAGGTGTTGCCGTTGGCAACGGATCCCCACATTTAGAAATATCAAATTCGCAAGCTGGGGAACATTTTAAACCACCCGGTTTATAACCAACATCTTCACATTTAAAATTGCGCAAGTCTATACCATCGCAATCTTCATCACCCTCGGCCACACCATCTCCGCAAATACTGATACGCACCGTCGCAGTTACCGGATATTCAATAGTCTGGCTAAGCGTGGTGGTTGGCAACAGATAAAGGGAAGTGAACAGTAAAAGAAATGAAACGACTAATTTTCTAGCAGAGCAGTAAAGTTGCGACCTCATTACTCATCTTCCTGTTGTCCATTTATAGTATGATTCCGTTTTCTACCAATAGTAAGAGATATATTAAGGTGTTTACGGATGACGATTATTATCAACCCAAATACAATACCGCCTGTAATTATTACGCTCCAAGGGGAATATGATTGCCAAAGCGAAGCTGCTTTATAGTATATTCCTTGCACCAATCCGCCCGGTACCACTTTAAAATACAATTTAGTAGCAGCAGCAATTCCTATAAACGCACCGCCGTTTTCAGTTTTTTTATCCGGTTGAGCTTCCAAATATGCAAAATAGTTCCCCGGTTGGGCTCTCACTGGTAAATTTAACTTAATATCAACTATTTGAGCTTTGCCCGGATCCAACTTGAACCTTTCCGGCTCAAAAACAAGCCAGTCTTCATTGGGCTTAAGCTCGGATTGTCCTTCATGATATGTAATCAGCACTTTGTAGTCGGAAGGTTCATCTCCGGTGTTAATAACTGTCAATGGAGGGATGTTATAACTGCCTCCCGGCCTTAATTCCTCTTCGATCACTATCTTCCCCGTTGCAACTCCTACACCCACTCTTGCATGCAAGGTCAGAGGAAAAAAGAGAGAAATCAATAACCCCATCAAGAAAACTCTTTTTCTCATTACACTAGAATATAGCATTATCTAATCTTAGCAGAATTTAATTAATGTTATTTATCGGAAATCTAGCTGGCAGAGGCTTGAACAGTTACGGTAATCGATTCTGCTGAGGTCTGAGTGGTTGCCGAAGGCACTAAAATCTGCAAATCAAAAGTTACCGAACCACTGGCAGAAACTCCTGCAGAAAGTGTTTGATTTGTAGACGTTAAGGCTGTCCATGTAGGATCCGAATCACAATTGGAAGTACAAAACTTGTGGGCATATTGTTCGCTTCCCGCAGATGAGGCTAATGTCCAACTTGTCGAATCAGCTCCTCGTATATTAATGTCTTCTGCAACATTGCCATCGTTAGTCGCCGTCTGCGAATCGTCTACACCATTTGTTGTGGTGTCTTGGTCCCCTGACGAAGTTACCGTACCATAGCTTACTGAACCATCAGTCACAGAAACCGATACGTTCTGTACAGTTACAGTCGCGGTTACATCAGCACTACTAGCAGCACAAACAAAACTCGCAATCGACAGATAAACACACAGAAACGATGCAAAATAGACAATAAACTTGGGCATATCTACACAATCATTATAGACCTAATTAGTACGAGGTTGTCAAGTATCTACGGCGAAGAAGCAACAATAGTTACGGTCGAACTGTGAACAAGATAAGAGTTTGTACTCATTGGTACTGTAATCCGAAAAAACAAATCTCTCGTAGAACCCTGTGGGACGTTGGTATCGAGACTGTACAATACACCTTCAGATAAAAATGTAGACCAATTAATTCCATCTTTGGAAAATTCCCACTTCACTTGATTGTCTCCACTCGCTCCGCTTAATGTCCAGGTGTTAATACCATCAAAAAAATTGGTCGATCTTATGTCAAGATTAGCAGGACCACTATCCACCCTTACCACCTCAACATCATTCACGCCAGAAGCGGTATTATCTTTTGTTTCACCACTCACAACAGCACCGAAAGAAACACTGCCGTTAGTATCTAAGCTTATGGAAACGGCCGCAGCCGGAGTGTAAGTCACAACAAAATTGAGCTCATCTTCATAAAAGGTTGCCCCCGTTCCCGACCCATTCGCTAAATCGATAAATCTTTCCAAATATAACTTTATCGAACTGGCAGAATTCTGAAGAGCGGACGGAACACTCTGGTCCGATTGTTGATTTATGGCTTGCCAACTTGAATCAACTGCAGTGGGATTTCTCCCTGCCCATAAAGTCGCCTGATCATTACCATCACTACTTTGTAGTTTATAAGGGCCTATGCTTACCGAATCGACTCGGGAATATTTGGTGACCTGTGTATAACCGGAGTCTAATCTTATATGAGTAACTGTTGACCCTGTTGGAACTCCCAAATCTTCCCATGTCCCTGACCACGTCCAGTCTGAAGTCTCTACTTTGAAATTACCCGATAAACTTGAGGACAAAGATCCTACCGGGTTTCCGGTTGAAGTACTATGAACTAATACCGTGTTTGTAGAATTTCCGACAAAATCTTGTGTATCAGATAAAAAGGTAAAGTTTTTAGTGTATGTATCCGCAATTACATTTTTCAATCCAATTATCGGTACATTGTTGGAGGTGCAAAAAAGTGACAGGCTCGATAGACATAGGAATATAGCAAAAATTAAAAACGTCTTTTTGTTACATTTCATTATTTAAATTATAACAGCAACTCTTATTATTGATATTAATACGCTCCTCAAATCACCCCCCCAATATTATGTAATCTCCTTGTACGTTGAGTTATTTTAAAGATTGGTTTTAAATTGTTTACCTCCAATCATCTCTAGCTAACAACTATTATTTATTAATCCTGTCGCTGCGGCAGCACCTTACTTGCATAAGAAACAGCCAACTAAACGGGTATTCAAGTCTCATTGAAGACAGGTTTAAGCTCGCAAGCTACTGAAGTAAATTAAGATGGGAAGTACATAAAAATAGTTGACAGTTTATTAACAACCTTCTTAATTTTGTAAATCAATATTACTATACAAATACGATTTAGCATTCCAACCATTTGTCCTGAAAGCTTACCGTCATTCAAATATCTTTACTTGGAATATCAATTAAGATATTTCCAAAATACCTAATTAATGTAAATAAATATTGACATAATGTAAATTATATGTTACATTAAATTAGTATGGATGGAGGGAAGTATAGACAGTTTCGCGTTATTGTTGCTCTTTTTGTTGGCACAATAGTTGGTTTGGCAACGGTTCGTGACAGCTACCTTCTGGCTACAGCCGGAGTTTTAACGGGAATGGTTTTTGTTGTTCTGGTAAGAGCAAAAGCCAAGATCAAGACTGATGAGCGCGAAGCAACAATTCAGGACAAAGCTGCAAGAATGACTTATGCAATTTTTACTCCAACCATCGGGATAACTGCTTTTTTACTACTTCTTCCCTCCAAAGGAGGCATTGATGTTTTTAGCAAAGGAGAGTGGTTGTTTACCGAATCTTTAGGAATGATATTTGCTTATTTGACTTTATTTTTGATTGCAATCTATGCCATCTCCTATCATTTTTTCAACAGAAAGTACGGGGGTGGCGGCAATGAAGAATAAACTTAAAGTCTATCGAGCTATGCACAATTTGACACAGGAACAACTGGCAGAAAAGCTTGGGGTTACCCGTCAGACAATTATTGCCATCGAAAGCGATAAATACCTGCCGTCTTTGGGGCTAGCTTTTAAGATCGCCGGGTTGTTTAAAGTTAAAGTTGAGGATATTTTTAACTCTAAAGGAAACAAAGATGAAAATTAAGATGATCAAAGAAAAACTATTTTATCTTATTGTTGTCGGTGTTAGCATTTTTTTTCTGTTTTTCTTCATCGGTAGCGTCTGGATTGGATATGATGCAAAGCAAATGTGTCTTAATGCTGAAAGACAATACAAAACTTCAGATTGTGTGGAAGCTCTGATTGCCCAACTTGAGGACGAACACCAGGACTTTCGATCCAGAAACTATGCAATTTGGGGACTAGGCGCTATGGGCGATCGCCGTGCCCTGCCTGTCCTGCAAAAATACTACACTGGCAATATCCCTGACAGAGAGCCTTTAGATGATATGATCAGTCAGTATGAACTTAAAAAAGCGATAAACCTGGCCAAAGGCGGATTAAACATTACAGCTTGGATATGGAGATGGAACGTAAATTAAAAATCCGAATATACCGATTGGTTACTGCATCCTTTTCCCGTCTCCCGAATGATTTTCTATAGTATTTATAAATATGTAAAATTCCAGATAACTTACCCCGTCTGTCCTTCAAAATCTCCTTCGACTTCGCTCAGGACAGGCATGTCCCTCAAACAGTTTTTTTCCTGAGGCTCCAGTCAAGTCAAACAACCGGAACCTTTGCTATACTTTACATATGGATGTTGTTGAATTTTATCAAAAGACAAAAAGAGGAACTAACAACAATATGGAGCAAGGTAACAAAAACTCGAATAATCAACCCACACAAACAGATATAAGTCAAAATCAACTAATTCATAAGAGAGTAAATATTTCGAAAAATCTTATAATATTTGCTTTTTTTTGCATAACAATTATCGCCAGTGGAACAATTGGTTATTTTCTCGGCCTAAATTCTCAAATAAACACAAAAGAGGATGAAAAAATAACTGAACTAACATCTCAAACTAGATTAACAGTTACACCTGAACCTTCACCTGCTTCCGAAAATATAAAAATTATTGATGGGAGTGTTTATCAAATATCAGATGCGGGAGAAAAACACTTAATAATAGATAAAGAAGAATTTCGAAAAAATACAGCAAGGTATTATAATCAACTTAATAACCAGCCCGATCAAAAAGATCCATTTTTCAACTTCTCACAAGTTCAACTGTCCCCCGACAAAACAAAGTTACTTTTACTTGCTCAGGGTGGTTTATCCCTTGAGTATATCTACTATTCCTCTTTGGGTGGCGATAACCTAATAGGGTTGGGTTTGACAACTGAAGCATGCTGGTCAAACAATAGTCGTTATATCGCCTTTGCAAGTAAACCCGCGGATGCAGGACCAAATATGATTTTATACATTTATGATACACAACTAAACGAAATAACAGATATTTCAAGAAATTATGATTTAGGAGATTTAGAACCAGATTTAATGGATTTCAGTGAACTGCAATGGTTAGAAAATGATAAGGGAATAAAAGTTAAATATGTTGCATTTAAGGGAGAGATTCCTTTTGCAGAAAAAATTGGTGAGGGTGAAACAATTATTAAATTCAAACAATAATGTGGGTAATTATTGAGGCTTCTGGATAAATCTTGGCACATTAGAACTTCTTCAGATTCCACATTAAATCTCCCTGAAAGAAAATTACTGATTATTGCGTATTACAAGTAGAAAGGGGGTGAAAATAGATGAATAAAAAACTTTTAACAATAGTTTCTCTGGTTTTAGGAACAGGAGTGCTGATAACTACAGCATCCGGAGTACTTGCATACAGAGGCGACCCAAATACACAGGGTCCCAATTGTACTCCCGAACGGCATGAAGCAATGACTCAAGCATTTGAAAATAAAGACTACAATGCTTGGAAAGAGCTAATGCAAGGGAAAGGCAAGGTAACCAAAGTCGTGAACGACGGTAATTTTGCAAGGTTCGCCGAAATGCACAAGCTCAGGCTTGAAGGTAAATCCGAAGAAGCCGATCAAATAAGAACCGAATTAGGATTAGGATTAAGAAACGGTTCGGGCAATAGCCAGGAAAGAGGTTACGGTAAAACTAATAGATAACCTATCTTAAAAATATTGAGGCCCTGCTTTTAACTAAGCGGGGTTTCAATTTTTGATAAAACAAAAATAATATGTTTTCAGATATTTCAGTTAAAATAAGAAAATATGACCGACACATCAGATATTTCAGACGAACAATTAGTAAAATATATTCGGGAAAAAGATAAAGAAAAATATGCCGAAATTATTAAAAGATTTAAAGATAAATTGATGAGGTATGCGTTGTATTTAACCGATGATTATCATCTGGCTGCTGATGTTGTTCAGGAATCTTTTATCAAAACTTATATCAACCTCAACAGTTTTGATATTAAAAAGAAGTTTTCAAGTTGGATTTATAGAATTGTCCACAATGAAGCAATGAACATACTAAGAAATCGCAGCAACCAAAAGTTTCCCATACTCGAGAATGTCGAGTTTGACAGCGGGATTAACCTGGAAAATGATCTTATAAAAAAAGAGCTACAGGCACATACCCATTATTGTCTTAAAAACCTGCCGATTCTTTACCGGGAGCCCTTGTCATTATTTTTTCTTGAAGATAAATCCTATGAAGAAATAAGCGATATCTTAAGATTACCCACAGGCACAGTCGGGACAAGAATTAACCGCGGCAAAATCTTGATGAAAAAAATATGTCAAAAACTAAAAAAATAAATAAAGTTAAAACAAAAAAGTTTGACTTTGAAAGGCTAATTATGGACAAAGTCAAATCAGACAAAATTGTAATGAAACCAAAATGGTATTTTGTAATTGGCTCACTTTTGAGTTTTGTAGGATTTGCCAGTTTAATTGCTTTCGCTATTTTTCTTGTAAACGTAATCTTTTTTATATTGCGCAGCCATGGTCCTATGGGTTCGTGGAAATTACAGACAATGCTTAATAATTTCCCCGTCTGGGTACCAATTGCAGCCATAACAGGAATAATTACAGGTATTTTTATACTTAAAAAGTATGACTTTTCTTACAAGAAAAATTTTCCGCTTTTAATAATCAGTCTTGTGATGTCAATTATCATTGCCGCTTGGATGATTGATAAATTCGGGTTAAACGAAAACTGGTCTAAACGCGGACCAATGAAAGGTTTTTATCAAAAGCTCGAATTGAATGAAAACTTTTACCTAAGAAATCAAAGATTAATGGACGTTGACGAGAGAAGAAGAAACCACCCTAGATGGTAATATATTTGTTATAATAATTAGAGTAAAAAAAGGAGGTGAAAAACGGATGAAAAAAATACTATCAATAGTTGTTGGTTTAACCGTACTTACTCTCACCCCTTTTGTAGTTTCGGCACAGGGTGTACAACAACAAAATAGGGTCCAGGATCCGACAACTCACGAGGTTACAACTACACCGCAAGGTAATCAAGTACAAAATCAAAACCAAATTCAAACCCAAAACCAAGGAGAAGAACAACAGCTTATGGTTGCAACACAGCAAATGCAGCAGTTGATGGATATGGAGAGTTCGGATGAAGAAGCCGGAGAAAAAGTCAGAAACATCGCACAACAGCAAGTACAAGCACAAGACCAAATTCAAACTCAGATTGAAAAAATGGAATCTAAATCTGCGTTGATGAAAAGGTTGTTCGGACCAGATTACAGCGCCATCAAAAACCTGAAACAGCAAATGGAACAAAATCAACAAAGAATCCAGCAACTGCAAATGTTGTCGTATGAAGTTGAAAACGAAGGCAATGAAGCACAGTTACAGGAATCAATAAACTCATTAATACAGCAAAATATTTACTTGCAAGAAAAGATTCAGGCGGAAGAGAGAGTCGGCGGTATTTTTGGTTGGTTAATAAGACTGTTTCAATAAGCAATTCAATCAAAGTTTAAAAGGATAAACAGATAAGCAATTTATGTAAAATTGCTGGTTTTGGTTGTTTTACTTTCGTTTTTGCAACCGTTGCCCATACTCATAGTGTATTGGCAACATTATCTTATCTTAACTTGAAAAGTGAATAAAGTTATATTAAAAGGGTCAGTTTAGTCTACTTAAAATAGCTTCCATTTGATCAATTTCAGACTGTTGCGAAGAGATAATCTGTGAACACAATTCCCGCAATTGCTGATCATCAATGTGTGATTGCTCACACATAAGTATAGCCCCTGAATGATGTGGAATCATGGAACGGATAAACCTCCTGTCGTCAATAAATGTTTGACGGCGGATGAATAGAAAGCCGAATATTAATATCCCTGTCCCGATTGCCCCAATTGCCTTTAAAATATTTTTGTCTTTATACATGGAACTCATAAGAATGCTTTCGAAAATCAACATTGGTGCCGTCATTATTTCAGCCATATATGTGTTATTTAGGTTAATGTAAATTCCGCTAGGGTCATTAACCATCGAATACATTAGTACATACATGCTGGCAAAATGGAGTATTGACATAATCAATAACTTTTTAATTTGCATAATTCTCCCAAATTAATATTTGGAAAAAAGAATATTGTCAGAAGAAAGCATTAATAAAGTTAGAAATTAACTAAGAGTTTATAAATTGTTCGTATAATTGTTATCCAATGTGGTCCTTATGGTTTTGTCCTTCTTACTTTTCTAATACTATTTATTCACAGTGTTTATGTGGAAATTCCTTAAATTAAAGGGGCATATTTATAGTTGATAAAAATCGATAATTACTAAAATCAAATTTATTTGATATTTAACAATCTAAGTCTATGAATAAGAATCAAAAACGGCACACGAATCACAAAAATCATACGCGCTCAAAACTGGGAGAAGAAAGTAGTGGACTATATTACAGTATACAAAAGATGCATAAGATATGTTGGCTAATTTTTAAAATACCATGGTAAAAGTTACAAAAAGAGAATATATAGAAACAACAAATAACGAGGTAGATAACTCTCAGGAAACTGTGAGCAAAAAAGCCGCAGGCTATTCGGTCGTGGACCAAACTGTCTTTTTACTATTGGGTCTTGTCGAGTTTTTCTTATTTACCCGTTTCGTATTCAGACTGGCCGGAGCAAATCCAGGAACACCAATTGTCCGGTTGATTTACGCAATAAGCAACGTCCTCATGGAACCATACCGTTTCATATTTCCGACGACGCAAGTCGAAGGCACAGTATTTGACTGGTCGGTCCTCGTCGCAATGCTTTTCTACTTATTATTTGCCTGGATTATTATTAAATTAATGGGCATCTTTTTTACCGCCAGTTCGGCCAGTGAATAACAAAATAGCGGTACTTTAACGGAAACTAAATTAACCGTTTTAAGTATACTTTAGGAAGTTTGCTCAATGATAGAAGTGCTTAAATCAATTAGTTTTGCTTTCGACATACTTGCCAAAAAATAACACCACCGGTAATCCTCATTGTTTCTCCCCTGGTAAGCAATAAACACTCTTCCATCTTTCTCATATACGCTTCCATTTTCGTCTGTAACCCATGAGGGGTGGCCCGTTTCGGTAATATTTTCATCCGCTTCAAGACGGGGATCGATCAGAGGTAGCGACAGCCCGACAAACCTTTCCCAAGGGTTGTTCGCACAAGCCATAATCACCCGTTGTTTTGTACCATATTCTTCAGTACTGCCGGATTTTCCCGCCTCCACAAACCCCGCCGCAACCATTACGGCAAGATTCCCTATCTGCCCGACGTTTGATCCTTCAATGTTCCATTCGGCATTTTGTTGTGCCTGAACCGGACAGTCCGCAGTTGCAAAGACGGGACCATCTTTCATATTCCATTTGTCCCACCACGAACCGATACTACTTGCAACATATATCGCGCTTTCCCTAATTCTCGGACCAATATTTAAACTCATCCACCACTCATCATTCCATCTAAAAAGGTGCGGGTCATACATTACAGCCTGAGGTGTATCCGGTGTGGCTTTGAATAAGGTTCTAACGTACGTGGTTTTAATACCATCCTCTGATGTAATAAGCTCTATTCTTCCACCCGCTTCGAAACATCTTGTCTGTGCTACTGCTACTATACCACCTGTTCCAGGATCGTAAATACCCCCCGGGGCACAAAACTCCGGACGCTCATCCTGATCACGGAATTTAGTTTTCCAACTACCCGCATAAACCAGGTTCTCAAAACTCGTACCTCTGGCCATTAAGACGCCTAGGTTTTCGACATCATTATCTCCCTGCGTACCAATTACTATTACTTCTCCCTCTTTGACAATGACACAGGGATCTTTCATGGCTTTTGGAAGACCGGTACCGGTAATCACCAACGGCTGGCGTTGGATATCTAAATATTCTTCAAGATATCTTGATCGCTCGATATATGATTCTTCATCGGTGTGCTGAGCATCCAGGTCAAATTTACTATCATCAACTTCTCCCATAACGAATTAATACACTAAAACAAAATCCGCTGAATTTTCCAAATAATACACCAAGCTGCATACTCTGTCACTTGCCCGCAAAAAACAGTATCTATATATCATCTTACTTGAACCCTTTTATTAACAAGAATGGTATAATTATATAAATGGACATCTCGGTCTTTTTTGCCAGATTTTACGGCAGTCTTTTTGTTATTCTCGGCTTACAATCCGTTTATGCAAATTTGCTTGGAAGAACAATAAAAATGACTGAAGATCACGCAATCACTATTTCAACAGGCTATATAACTTTTCTTTTAGGGTTGGTAACTGTAATTGCACACAATGTCTGGGTTTCTGATTGGAGGGTAGCGGTTACTATTTTGGGGTGGATGACTTTATTGAAAGGAGCCACAAAAATCGCGTTCCCGGGCCATATCAACAAAAATGCTCAAATGTTTAAGGCGCAACAAAAACTCTGGGGCGGCGTAATATTTCTCCTTGGAGCATGGCTTTTCTGGATGAGTATGTAACGACAATTATCTTGTAACTATAGTACCCGCTTCATCAATACACTCCGCAACTAAATACAAAGGAAGGTCAGGATAATCTTCAAGTAAACTACACATAATTGCTCCATTCCCATCGGCTACAATATCAACTTTTCCTTCGCCGTCTTTTACGGCAAAAACATAACCCCCGCCGGCGGGGGCGGATACGGGTACTACTCCTCCACCAATATATTTTCCTAAATGTTTGGTTATGACAACTTGCATATCGGTCAAATCCAAACCCTTAGCAATCAACGCCCCTTTAATTTTCTCCGCGTCCTCTTCAATAGTACACCCGCTATTCATATATACCCATTCTTCACAAGCATAATTCTCAAACTGACACATTCCGATTTGTGAGCCGTCAGTGTTCGTGACAATCTCCAGCTCTCCTTCATTTTCCTCACAATACACTGAGGCCGGATTTGCCAAAGAAGTAGATCCTTTATCCTTTGTGTTCTCAACCCCAACAGTTTCATCCATATTTATAAGTGGTTCTTCCTCTTTGTAAGCCACTTTTGACAAAACCAGAAATGAAACAAAAACAGATAATGATATAACGGGAAGTATATAAAAATATTTTTTCATACACAATTTTAACATCACGACGAATCAATAAAAATGGCAATAAAATGTGTAATTTTAATTACATACTCAACAAATTTGAATGTCGTATTATTGTAACTAAATAATCTATTTGCTATGAAACAAAAAATAATACCCCACATCTGGTATGAAAAAGGGGCATTTGATGCGGCGTCATTTTACGTTGACGTGTTCGGGAAAAACTCGGAAATTAGCAGTAAAAACGTTTTGCACAACACCCCATCGGGTGATGTGGACACCGTATCCTTCAATATCTTAGGCTTTGAATTCGTGGCAATATCAGCAGGACCTTTGTTTAAAATTAACCAGTCAATTTCTTTTA
>Ga0265297_10004004_pt1 | contig 25059 bp, 20 predicted proteins | sample Munlanlwell13791_FD_192502 | JGI IMG/M metagenome (GOLD analysis project Ga0265297, IMG submission 192502) | Leachate microbial communities from a municipal landfill in Southern Ontario, Canada - Leachate well 137-91 | ecosystem: Engineered > Solid waste > Landfill > Unclassified | place... | reverse complement strand
GGTTAAACCATTCTTGATAAGTTAATTTTTGAGCAATGGCGTCGTCCCAAAAAACTTTAATACCTTGGTTTTGTAAAAGAGTGGCGGCATAAGCAGGGATAATTGGATAAATTACATTTCCAGTATTTGTCCATTGAAATTGGCGATTTTGAGACAAAAAAGCTGAACCTTTGGGAGATTCTAGTGGTGGGTAGGAGATAGAAACAGATTTAACCGCCAATATATTTGCCGGTTTTTTGATCGAATGCATGTGGTTTGAATTTGACTTCTTTTTTGGATAGCCCATGTAGGAATAGTATACCGTAGTAAATGTGGGTAATCGGGATAGTGATAGTGGCTAATAAAGAAGTGTTTAATTTATTATTATTAGAAATAAATTTAATGAATGTAAAAATTAATATTGATAGATATAAATATAATGGTATATCCAATAATAATTGATGGAAATAAAGTTTATTTAATAAAAATATTAGTAAATAAACAAGAAATAAGGAAGGAATAAAATATCCTAATTTCAGACTGGTTTGGGGAAATTTTTTAACAAAAAATCCACGTTGGATGGCATAACGAGTTATTTGTTGGAGGTGGGGAATTATTACCGATCGACGGTGATGATACACAATTAGAGATGGGTGGTAATAAATTTTTTTGTTCAATTTTTTGGTGAGGTTGAGACAGAGGATAGTATCTTCCCCTGGCCAGTAAGAAGTGTCGAATTTACCAGCATTGAAAAAATCCTTTTTTTTGATGATCAAATTGACGCTAGGATAATCGTCGACAAAACGAATTGGTTGTATACTGTTACGATAAATTCCAGCTCCACCACTACCTAACCAACTAGACCAAACTAAACCAGAAGCTTTTTGAAGAATATTATCTTTTGGTGGAGTTAAACAAGGGCCACAAATTCCGCCAAAATTTGGATGATTTTTAATAATTTTTTGAGCATTTTTTAAAAAATTTTTGCTTGGATATGAATCATCATCAAAAAAAACAAGATATTGGCCTTTAGCTTTTTTGGCGCCTAAATTTCTTTTTTCAGAAGGATTGGCGGAACCAGAAACTTTGTCAGTAATAACCAAAACTTCAAAAGATTTTAAAGTTTGTTGTTTTAATTTCAATAAAGTTTCTTTTAAATAGGAGTTTGATTGACGAACTGGAATAATTACAGAAAAAAGGGGCTTCATATTTCACCAGTGTTGACACGCATTTCTAAATCGGGGTCATAAATCCATTTTCTTTTGTTTTTATCATCGTAATAGTGTAAAAGTTTAAGCCGATAAAAAATAGAGAGAGAATCGATAAAACAACTATAAATAACTTTGAGGCCGCTAGCGTGAGTAAGACTGGTAAAATCATAAGTTAATTTTACTGGAGCTTCATAAATATTTTTGAATCCGAGATAATTGGCGACTGATAAAATTTCTAAATCAAAAGCATAACTTTTTACCAAAAGTCTGGGTAATACTTTGTTTAAAACTTGTCTTTTGAATATTTTTAGACCGGCTTGAGTATCGTGAATATTGATGCCTAGTAAAAATCGAGCGATGAGATGGCCTCCGAAACTGACGATTTTTCTGTCGAGAGGATAATTAACTTTTGAGGCGGGATGTTGTTTGGAGCCGACTATTATATCGGCGTTGTACCACTCCATGTGTTCTAGGACCATAGAAATACCATTGGGATCTATTTCCATTCCGGAATCAATAAAGGCAATATAGTCTCCTTTGGTTTTGGCCATACCATATCTGACAGCATAACCCTTACCGTGGTTATTTTTGTAACCAAAAACTTTTAGATTGGGTAATTTTATTTTTTTAGCTTTTTGGTAAGATTTATCTACTTTAATACCGTCGATGACGGCAATTATTTCATAATCGTAACGAATTTGTTGCAGAATGTTATCAATATTTTTGAGGTCGGCTTCAATAGTTTTCTCTTGTTTATATATGGGGACAATGACAGAGAGAAAATGATTAGTGTTTTTCATTGGTTAGAGCCAATTTGTAGACTGCTAGAGTTTGTCGGGCAGTTGAGCTCCAGTGGAAGAGTTTAGCACGAGATAGACCAAGTTGGCTATATTTTTTACGTAGACTTTGATTGTTCCAAAATTTTTTTAGAACAGAGGAGATATCTTTGACTAATCGAGGGTTAAATTTGAGACCTGATTTGTCCATAATTTCTGGAAGACAAGTGTCTTGACTAAAGGCAACTGGACAACCAGATTGCATGGCTTGTATGAGTGGTAAACCAAAACCTTCAGCGAATGAAGGTTGACAATAAACAGTGGCCAAATTGTAAAAATAAGGTAAATCTTCGTCTGGGACGAAACCGGTTTTGATAATATAAGGCGATTCTTGGCTTTGAAGCCAGAGCAAATCTTTTGTCCAAGGATGATCGGGAACATTTTTTCTAGTCGCAGCCGAACCGACAATGACTAATGGATATTTTAACTTTATACAAGCTTTAACTAATTTGGGAATATTTTTATTCCAGTTGATATCGCCAACAAATAGGACAAATTTTTGAGGTAAATGATATTTATTTTTAATTGAATTTAATTTTTTGGAGTCTTTGATTACTTTAAAAGAAGAATCTGCGGCTAAGTATGTTGGAAAAATTTTTGATAAAGGATATTTGATAATTTGATTAATAATCTTTTTGGAATAATTGGAAACGGTTATTATTTGGGAAACTTTTTTTAATTTATTTTTTTGAATTAGCCATTTGAGATTCCCCTTTATTCCAACAGGAAAATGGTTTTTGAATTGGAGTGGAATAAGGTCATGCACGGTTACAATAACTGGAGTTGATTTTTGCAGTGATAGAGTTAGAGAAAATGGATCGAAATAGGGATAATGAACTAAATCATAATGGCTGATATCTGATTTTGAATTTTTAATTAAATCAATTTGCCAATTTTTGTAGTCTGGATTGGTTTTGATTTCTTGTTTCAAAGATTTAACAAGATTATCAGTGTAATACCCTACTCCTCGAACAGAATTACCATCGTAGATAGGTGAAACATCAATAGCTATTTTCATTTTTTGTCCCAATCTTGAGATAAATTAATATTTCTTTTGGTTTTGGTTAATTCATAATATTTGGTGTAGGCAATAGCAAACCGAAGACCAGAAAAAAATGAAAAAACGAAACCAGGAAAACCATCAACATAACCACGATGCCTAAAAAATGTTTTTAAAAACCACCAATTGGGGAGGAGAAAATAGTATTTTAGAAAACTGCCAAAACTAATGGGAACATTTTTTGATTTTAATTCATCGGCTAAAAGTGTAGTATAACGATTGGCTCGAAGAAGATAGAGAGAGAAAGAAGTATCAGCATAGTGTTCCAAGTCATTTTTAAGCCAACCAACTAATCCATCATCAACTTCAGCTTGTTCATGAACATCCTTACAGGGTAAATGTGCTTTGCCATTTTTGTAAAGTCTAATTGTTGGATCGGGGTATTGGCCCCCTTTTTTGAGAAATGTTCCTAGAAAATAATTTTTGCGAGGAATCCAGAAACCATTTTCGGGTATATCTTTAGGATCTTTTTCTAAAATTGATTCAATCTCTTTTTTAAGTTCTGGGGTTACAATTTCATCAGCATCGAGCTGGAGTATCCAATCACCCTTGCAAGCAGAGATACCCATCTGTTTGTTTATATGGAACATGGGTTTGTTGGTGGTAGAAATTACTTTTACTTTTTTAAATTTTTTGGCAAGAGCGACGGTATCATCTTGAGATTGACCATCAACGACAATAATTTCGTCGGCAATATCTTTGATAGCCTCAAGACATCGGGTGATGTTTTTGGACTCATTGTAAGTGGCTAGTGTTACGGAAAGAGTTGATTTTTGAGTCATAGTTTCTGATAAATTTTAAAGGCTGGTTGACTATTTGGAAAATTAATAACTTTTTGAGGTTCAATTGGGGTGATTTCATTGCTGGTAACTACTAAAGAGTTATTGGGAATGCTCCCCCATTCAATTTTACCAAAATGGTAATTATCATAGCCTAAGACAGTGGAAAATCCGAATTTATCGGGAGAAGTTAGCTTAATTTGGGATTGAATTTTTTGGGGTGAATATTTTGAATAAAATAAAAACAAAATGTATGGCTGGTCGTATTTATTAGTTACATAAATGTTTTGATATTTATCTTTTTGTGATTCAAGATATGGAACCAATTGATCAAATTCGTATTGCCAAGCAAAAGGGTAACGTTTGGCATAGTGAAAAAAGTACGAGTCGATATAATAAGAAATAGAATATAAATAACTGAAAATTAAAATAATCAGGAATGGTTTGTAATATTTTTTTAATAAGGTAAAGGAATAAAAAATTCCTGAACTAATAAAAATAGACAAAGGGATTACTAAAGATAAACTTCTTAAAGCGGATGGCGCTTGGAAAGTTAATGATGAAGCAATTGGAGCAATTAATAAGAATAGAAAAATAAATATTTTTGATTTTTTGGAAAAGATAGTAGTCTTAATAACAAAGATAATACCTAATATTAAGAAGGGTAATTCAATTAAATGAATCTGACCCATTTCTGGAACTTTGGAACGAGGAACTTCGTCTCCATCAATGGATAAAAAATTTAAATTGAAATGCGAAGCATATTTTTCGGCCCAAGAAAGGAAATACAAAACCCTTTTGTTGTGAATTATTCGAGTGATTATTTGAGTATTTTGATGTTGATTTATAAGTTCGTTGGAACGGTTGACTGGACCTTGGTCGGCAGTAAGACCGACACCACCAAAGCGAGTAGTTCCACCATTATGAAGAAAAGAAAATAAAACAGGAATAGTTAAAAGGATGCCGAAAAATATTGGTAATAAAATATGAGGTAACTTTTTAAGTAGAAAACGAAAATATAAAATAACTAAACTAAGAACTAAAAATGGCGCAATGATACGGGCGGAATGATAACAATATAGAGAGGCAACATAGAAAAAGACAAACAAGAAAAAATTTAATAAAAACTTTTTTTGAATTGATTTAAAAAAGAAGTAAGTGCCGATAATTATGAGGGACAGAGCTGTTTGTGATTCCCAAGCTCCCCGACTAAAGTGAATATGCCAGGGTGAAAAAGTTAAAACCAGAGCAGTAATAAGAGCTAAATTTTGGGATTTTGATAGAAGTAAAATTAATTTATATAAAAAGAAAATAGTTAGTAGAGAAAGAATTAGATTTGGTAGTCTGACAGCTAGTGAAGTCAAACCCAAAAAATTCACAAAGGGAATAGCGAGATAGACGTAACCACCGGGTTTGAAGTCTCCAAATGATTTAAAGTGAATCGGCCAAGAAGCACCATGTTCGTCTTTGCCGGTTAAAATAAGAGAGTAAGCATTGTAGCCGAGAGCAGCTTCGTCTGGGTTGAGGGCAGGAGTTGAAGAGAGATTAATAAATCTGACCAAAAATGCGACTAAAAGTATAGGAATAATTAGAAATTTATGGATTTTCATATGCATAAAAAGTTGAAATATTACCAATTGGACTTAATGGAATAAAATTTTTAAATTCTGGTCGTTGATCTATCCCTTGTCGATAAATTTCTTCTTGCGAAAAAATACCCAAAGTACCGGGGTGATCTTTGATAAAACTATATTGAGCGGTTTCGAAATTAATATTATCTATTTGTTTGATCTTGCCAGTGTCTAGAGAACTATCGTCTAATTTTGCTTGTAGTTGATATTTTTGGGGTGAATAAGACGAATAAAAAAGATAAAAAATATAAGGTTGCCCATAATAATCGGTTATGTAAACTTTATTGAATCTATTTTTATTTTTGATGACATAGTCGGTGGCTTGTTGATAACCATATAAGAAATCAATTGGACTTCGTATAACCATGTGTTTGAGATAAAGATCAGCGTAATAAACAAACGAAATTAAATATAAGAAGAAAATAAAAAGATAGAACAATTTATTTTTGTATTTTTCGGTGATAAAAAATATTCCCAGAGAAATAAAATAAACTAAGGGGATAGATAAAGACATGGCCCTGACAGATTGAACAGAATCGCGAGTAAGAGAAGCGGGTAAAGGAGCAACTAAAAGCCAAAATAGAAAAAATAAATTTAATTTGTTTTTTTTACTTCTGGTTAGAGAGAAAAATATGCCTAAAATTAGGAAAATTAGACTTGGGTATAGAATAACTCCAATGTAAGGAGCTGACTGACGGGCATTTTGCCAATCGCCTTCGAAGGCTAAAAATTGAGGTGAAAAATGATTGAAGTATCGAGAGAAAAAGTTTCTAATAAAAAAGATAACTTGATTATGAAAAATATAAAAATCAGTTTGGTTGGTTTCACTAATTATAGTTTGGGTTTCCGTATCTGATCGAGGATAAGAAAAAAGACTAACAACTTTGAGACGGTTGGCATTGCTGTTAAACAATATACCATAAATAAGAGGCAGAGAAAGTAATCCTAAGGGAATAATAAAATTGAAAAATAACTTTTTGAGGTTTAGTGATTTGTAATTGAGAAAAAATAAAATAATTATCAAAAATAAACTAATCATTTTTCCTGCTTGATAAGTAAAAAGACTGATACCGAAAACGAGTGCAGAGAATAGTAAATATTTCGACTTTTGGGAATTAATGAATTTGTAAAATAAAAAGACGGCAAGAATTAGTTCAAAGGTTAAAATATTGGTTTCCCAAGCTCCTCGACTAAAGTGAATATTGTATGGATTGAAAGCAGTTATAACGGAGGCAATAATGGCAATTTTGTGGGATTTGGGGTCAATTTCCTTAATGAGAAAATATAAAAAAATAGGAATGAGTGAACCAATCAAGATAGATGGTAACCTAATTGAAAGTTCATTTAAGCCCAACAATTTCACAAACGGAATGGCTAAATAAACATAAAATCCCGGTTTGTAATCGCCAAATGATTTAAAAATAATCGGTAATGTTTGACCATATTCGTCTTTGCCAGTATTTAATATTGAATAGGCATTGTATCCAAGAGCAGCTTCATCCCAAAGCAAAGGAGTGGTTTTGTAAAAAATTACCCTAATAAAAAAACTAATAAGAAATATTGATATTAAAAATATTTTATTTTTGCTGGTCATTGGTTTTAGTTGAGACAAAAATAAATCCAGTTTTATCATTCAAAAAATTAATTTTTTTGATAATTTGGTCTTCTGAAATTTTAGCATCTAAAAAGTCCCAAGGTGCAGCGATGAGAAGACGATTTGGTTTTTGGGAATCGACCTTCCAAGTAATTCGATGGAATGAAAATTTATCAATAGACTTTGTTTCCATAAATTTTTTGGGATCAGATTGACAATAAAATAAAACATAGAGATAAGGTAGACCGGTATTGAGAGGGCCATAACTACCAAATGTTTCAGAAATGATAATTTCGTCATATTTATCTTTGTTTTCACAAGCATACTGGGCAATTTGTTTGTAACCATATTGCCAATATTCAGAAAAATGTTTTGGAGATTGATATTTGTAAATGTCAATGAAGTACAAAATATTGATAAATAAAAGAATAGAATAACTAATTAAAATCATCTTTTTCATTTTTAATTTCAATATTTGTTCGAAACCACAAGCAATGATGATGGAAAAAGCTGGAATCCAAACTAGTGATCTGAGAGGATGTTGTTCGTTCATGGTAAATGAAGCAGGAAGTGGACCAAGTAAAAACCAGAGGAGAGTTATCTTTTTTAATAAATTATTTTTACTTTTGACTAGATAAAAAATTCCGAGTAAAAAAATGGGCAAGTCAACCAAATATAAGATTCCGACATTTGGATAACCAGGTATAGTAAACTGCATTCCATCTAAAAAGATAAATTGGAAATTGTAATAGTTTAAATATTTTCCTAACCAATGGCGAAATATAATATAGGTATCGTTGTTAAAAACAAAATCTTGAGTGTTTAAATATTTTCCGTAATGAAGAGCACTACTTAAAGTGGCCTCTCTAAAAATTGAGGTTACTGCAGCCCTAGTTTTGATAGCAGGGGTCAAAAAAAATAGTTTTATAAAAGGAATAGCAAAGACACTTAAAACTAGAAGACCAATAATAATTTGTTTTTTAACTTTCTTGGAATCAATTTGTTGACGATAGAAGAATATGAGTCCAATGATAAAAATTGGGACAAAAAGTCTTTCAGAATGGTATGCCCAAACAGATAAACTAAAACAAATAATAGAAGTAATTAAATGGAAAAGTTTTTTGCTCTCGATCCAAGAAATAAATAAATAAGCCCCCACTATTAGAAAAAATAAAGCAGTAACAGCTTCAAAACTGGCTCGAGAAAAATGAATATGCCATGGCAAAATACTTAACCAAAAACCAGCAAAATAAGCGGCACTAGGTTTTATTTTTAATTTGATTAAAAGTAAAACGAGAAAAACAATACTGAGTGATCCTAATAGGGCTGAGGGTAATCTGGTGGCAAATTCGGTCAGACCAAAAATGGCGACAAAAGGAACGGTTAAATAAACATTGACTGGTGGTTTGTAATCACCAACAGATTTGAAGGCTAAAGGTAAAAATTCTCCCCACTCGTCTTTGCCAGTTTTTAGAATAGAATACGCATTGTATCCAATGGCAGTTTCGTCCATTGAAAGGCTTACGGGGTATTTAGTGAGCTGCCAAAATCTAAAGATAACAGCAATAAAAAATAGAATAGGCAAAATATATTTTTTCATGGATGGATAATTAAATTTACCCTAAAGAAAAGGAAAACAGAATAAATAATTAGAAGTGTAATAAAAATATATTGATATTTTTTGGACCAAAAAGATAATTCGTAGGCTCCGGTATAAAGATAAAATAAAGCAGTGGGAAAGAAAAAATAAAAACTATTTTGACCAGTAATATATCCTAAAAAACAAGACAAAAGGCCGAATATAAGAATTTTGAATTGGGATTTTTTGATAAGTCTGAAAATGCCTAGAAATGATATTGGTAACAAAAATATAGCTATTGGTTCGATACTAGGAGGACAATCAATTTGACCACTGCCAGATTGAAAATAATAACGAGGATTTAATCCGTTTAAATAAAAGATAAATTCATTTATTAAAAGTTGAGATTTGTTGTAGAAAAACCGAGCGGCAAAGGGTCGGTTGTCTTTGGTGGCATCATTCCATCTAAATTCAGAAATGTATTGAATATTGGCAAAAATTGAAGATACTTTGGTATGAATAAACTTTGGAGACTGAAGATATTTTTGAAATATTAGATTTGGTTTTGATAAAAATTGCCACCAAAAAAATGGCGAAATTATTATCAATAATATAAATATTTTTTTAATACTCATGGTTTAATTTCTAAAATTTGGAAAGCTGGAGTCTGATCTAAAAAATTAATAGTTTTAAGTAAATTTGTCTTATTTTGATTGTAGTTGTTGGGAGAGGTAATTAAAAGTATTTTTTGATTTTTGGATGTATTTTTGGTGAATTCTTTTATTTCCCAATCATTTACAAACTTAAATTTATCGAAGCCATCAACCCAATACCAATTGGCATGATAGTTCCAGTCTTTGTTAGGTGATAATTGGTATTGGGTTGGATCATATGGCCAATAAAAGAGTAAAAATTCATGAGCTTCTCCATATTTTTTGGTGACAACAATTTGATCATAATTGGAATAGTTATTTTTTATGTAGGAAACAACTTCTTGATAGCCATATTGCCAGGAAGAAGAATATTTTTGGGAATAGGTTTGATACTTTGGCCAAAATAATATTTGTCCGTAAATCAGGACTAAAATTGTATAAATAATGGAGATTTTTGGGAGCTTTTTGATAAAGAATTCAAGTCCTAAAACAGTGGTGATGGCAACAATGGGAAGAAAAACAATACTGCGAAGTACATGAGGAGCGTCTCGAGTAATGCTTGAAGGAAGGGGTGAGATTAGAAGCCAAAAGAGGAGTAAACCAAATTGCTCTTTTTTAATGTTTTTTAGTAAAAATAAAATACCTAAGATAAAAAAAGGTAATAGAAAAGGTGAAAAAAGAAAAAATTTGGGGAGACTAAATTGATAGTTTGAACCTCCATCGAAAAAGAGGTATTGAGGGTTAAAATGACTCAAGTAATTTTCCCCGGCAACAAAAATAAAATAAGTGGCTTTGTTGACTAAAAACCGAGGATAAACTTGACGAAGTTCATTGATTTTGTTGGTAGCACCGTCGTCTAAAATAGTAACCCATTGAAAGCGAGCTTGACCAGATTGATTAAAAGTTTGAAAGACAGCAAGGGCTATTAGTAATATAAATGGCAGAAATTTAAACCAATTTTTTAAGAATTTAAATTTTGTTTTTAATAAAATGAAAAAAATTAAGATTAAATAAAAAGGTAGAAGAACTCGACTACTGTTGTAAGTAAAAAGACTTATGCTATAAACAAAAGTACTTAAACCATATTTTTTGGTTAATAAAAAGTAGAAACTAAGACAAAATAAAAATAAAAATAAATTGGCTTCGAGAGCAATGCGAGATAAAAATATAAAGCCAGGAGAAAAAGCAATTAATAATGCTCCTAGAATTGGTAAAAGTGATTTTTGGTTGAAAAAATGTTTGATGATTAGAAAAACAATTAGAGGGAGAATTGTTCCAGCTAAAATTGAAATTAGTCGAACAGATAAAGGGTTTAATCCTAAAATAGCAACTGATGGAACTGTCAGATAAATATAAACAGGGAGTTTGTAATCACCATAGGCTCTAAAAATTGTTGGGAAACTAATCCCCCATTCATCTTTGCCGGTTTTAAGAATGGAATAAGCATTGTACCCGTGAGAAATTTCGTCCCAGTTTAAACTTGGGGGGAATTTATTCAAGTTAATTATTCTTAGAATAAATCCTAAAACAAGGATGGTAATTAAAATAACTTTTTCAAATTTCATTTTTTGGTTTGATAAATATAAATTGCTTCTGGAGGTTCGATAATGGAAGGATAATAAATAATATAATCAGGTTTGGTATCTAAAAATTCTTCTGAACGACCGATTAAAATGGCATTGGGAATATTTTTGTCGCCACTAATACTAAGTTCTCGAAAAGTATATTTACCTAAATTGTATTCTCCTAATTTATCTAAAAAAGAAACATTTTCAGTTTCATATTTTAACCAATTTTTGGATTCTGCTTGAGTAATTGAAGGATCAATTTTTTCAAAAAAAGTTACATAAGCTTGTGGTTCAGAGAGTTTTCGTGAATAAATGACTTGATCAACATCAGAATTGTTTTTGACGAAATTGATAGCCTCTTTGTGGCCATAAAGCATACCTTTGGCCAGAATTTGATTTCCTTGGAAAAAGTATCTTTGAAGAAATACTCCGGAGGTGAACATAAAAATGAGAGAAATTAAATAACAGGTAATTTTTTTGATTTTTGGAGAAAGGTTTTCAATAAATAAAACAATACCAGCGGCGGAAATTATTTGGATAAATGGCATCATTAGGGACATACGATTGCCAGAATATTGACCTTTGGCTAGACTGGAAATTAGCGGAGCAATAAGAATAGTAAAGCTAAGAAAAATTATTGGTCTTTTGAATTCGGAATATTTATTTTTTACGACCAAGAAAAATAAAATTAATAAACCGAAGGTTGGAATAATGCCTAGGACTCCAAAGCCAGGAATCATTCCATAAGTAGTTTCTCCAGCGCCTTGGGTAATTAAAAATTGGGGTGAGAAATAAGAAAAATAGCTTTGACTAAAAATCTCGCCTAAATAAACTAATTTATTATAAAAAATTTTGACGATAGTATAAGGTAGTCCGTTTTGAGTCATCTCAAATTGATTATTGGAAACTCCACGCCATTGATCAGTAGGATTAAAAATAGCAATGTCATTGGTTCGGCTAGATTTGATTTGATTAGTAGTTTGGAAATGGAACAAAAATAAAAGGCTAAACAAGGTAGCTAAAATAATTGTAAAAATTTTTTGTTGATAAATTTTTTGGTAAAAAAAGAGAAGAATTAAGAAAAGTGGGGTAAAAATTTTGGCTGAATGATAGGTAAATAAACTAATACCAAAAATAATAATTGACAGAGAGAACAAAAAATAATTTTTGTTTTGAGTGGATTTAAGAAACAAAAAGGTAGCCAAAGAAATAATGAACACAACGACATTGGCTTCGAGAGCAATGCGAGACATAGGTAAGCTCCATGGCGATATGGCCATAAATAAGGCACTTAATAAACTAATGTTTTTGTTTTTGAAGAATTGGTAACTGATTAAATAAGTTAAGAGAACAGTAAAAATAGATAAAAAAGCATTGGGAAAACGAACTGCAAATGGAGTTAAACCAAATATTTTTATACTAGGAATCATTAGTAGGGTTTGAAGTGGTGGTTTGTAATCCCCAAAAGAACGTAAATTTAACCAGTTAGTGCTCCCCCATTCATCTTTGCCAGTGAGGAGAATGGAATAAGCAGTGTAACCTTGAGCCAGTTCATCTGGGGTATATGAGTTTGGTAGATCTCCGAGTTTAATTAAACGTAAAAAAGCGGCTAGAACTATTATTAAAGTGAGAAGGATTTTGTTTTTCATTGTTTTTGAATAATTTGAGCTAAAATTGTTTGATTAGGATTGAGAATGGTTTTGATGATGTTAAATTTTGGGAGAGGATTTTTTGAAAGATCCCAATCACCTGGGATATCTTTGCCTTGGAAAAGAATAAAAATATCGTTTGGCTGAGAAATTTTGGTGATTTGGGAAATAACATCGCGGTCTCCCCAATTGTTTATAAAATAAGTTTTTTGATCTAGTTTAAAACCATTAAAATTATAAATAATATCTTTAGTATCTTTGTCTTGGAGAGGAGTATTTAGTTTGTATTTTTGATAAAAAACGAAGGGTAAAAGTGAATTGTATTTGGCATTACTGACAAAAAGTCGAGATGAATTGACAGGAATATTCTGAAATATTTCTTGATAGCCGTAGTTCCAAACTTCAAAAGAATCTTTGGAATAATGGACAAAATATTCGTGTGAATAGGAAATAATTTCAAGAATGGAAGTAATTACTAATACGAAGAAAATTATCTTAGGAATAATTTTGGGATTAGAAAGTAGTCGGGAAATACCATTGGCTATAAAAAATGAAATTGCGGGTAAGAGAATAAAAAGTCTAGTGGCGTGATTACCACCGTTGGTGGTTAAACTGGTAGCAATGGGAGATATAAAAAACCAAAAAAGCATTAGTTGATGAAACTTTGATTTTAAATCGAGCGATAAAAAGCCAATAATTAAAAATGGGAGAAAGGAGATAAAAATTAAACCAAATCCAGGGATGCTGTGGCGCAAATTGAAGGTATCGCCACTACTAAACAAAAACGGAAGAGAAAAAGCATTTAAATAATTTTTTAAAAATTCTTGACTCCAGGCAATTGGTTTATTGTGAAATATTTTTTCTATATTTGGAGTAGTAGCTGAAAATGAAGTTCTTTTTTCGATGATATTAGTAACGATTTTTTGATCGTTGAAAATATTGATTAATCCGAATCGGTTGGCGGCTTGGCCAAAAAATATTTGAATTAATAAAGGAATAGTGATGATAAAAAAAAGTAGAAAGGAAATAACAATTGATTTTGGTTTTAGAATAGATTTAAATTTGGAAAGATTGCTAAGAAAAATAAATACAACTAATAAAGGAACAAAAATATTGGCCGTATTGTAGGCATAAAAACTTAAACAGAAAAACAAAATACTTAAATAAAGGAATTTATTTTTGGATGAATCGAGATATTTATAGATGAAATACACTCCCGAGAGAATAAGAGTGATAAGAAGAGTAACTTCGAAAGAAGTACGGCTATAATGAAAATGCCAAGGAGTTAGGGACAACACAATGGCACTAATTAAGGCAAGTTTGGGTGATTTTGAAAGAAGCAAAATTAGTTTGTAGGTGAGATAAATGCTTAATAATCCAAAAATAATAGGGGTGATACGAACTCCTAGCTCGGTAAGTCCAAAAAGTTTTATACCAGGAATACTTAGATATATAAATAATGGAGCACGCGATTCGGATAATGATTGAATAATAGTTGGAAGAAAGTTACCTTTGTAATCTTTGGTGGTGTTTAGAAGAGAATAAGCTTGATAGCCAACATCGATTTCGTCTCCAAAAAGGCTTAGATTATTTATTTTGTAAATTCTTACAACAAAGGAAAGGACTATTAATATTAGTAAAAGAATCGAGTACTTAGGTATTTTCACTTTTTAGATATCTGACTAAATAATTAAGACAGATTATTATTAGTATAAGGGAAAAAACACGACAAATGGCAAAGTTGGAAAAGATAAGAATATCTTTGACAGGGTTAATGAGAGGATAAAACCAAAGGTTGTAAAGATTAATAAAATGAATGATAGATAAAATTACCAGTGATTTGAGGGTAAATTTTGAATTGGGTAAAAAAATTAGAGCGGTTAATAATGGAAATATAGGATAAAGGTAGCGTTCGTGCATGTTGGTTAAAAAGATAAAAGTACCGAAAGCAGTAAGAAGTAAGCTAGTGAACAGACTAGTTAGGGTGAGTTTTGATTTTATAAATTTAAAACAGATAGGAATGAGAAAAAAAATAAGTAAAATTCGAGACCAAGTTTGGTAGGTTAGACTTCCAAATTTGATAAATTCAGATTTGGAAAAATCGATGCCAAAAAGTAAAAACCAAAAATTAAAAGCATTTCCGTTTAACATACTCCCTTGTCGAACTAAAACTCGGTTAGTATACATATAGTAAAGCCATTCGATGGGATTTTTGTCTCCAAAAGCAAAAGGAATAGCCAAAAGATAGATAAAGATAAAAAATGAAATAATTGGGAGAATAAATTTTTTCCAGTCTTTGATTTGTTTGATTAAGAGGAGAATAAAAATAGGAATATAAATAATGAGAGATAGTTTGAATAAAAAACAAGACAAAAATAAAAAAATTCCAGGAAGATATTTTCTTTTGAAAATTAAATAAAACCCAGAGATAGCAAGAAGGTTAATAAGTGAATCTGTTTGACCCCAAATAGTGGAATTGTAAATGAGAACTGGATTAAACAAAAATAAAGCACTGGCAAAAATGGCAGCTTTAGGCTTGAATTCATGGACAATTTTGTAAATAAGAAAACCTAACCCAAGATCGGCTAATATAAATGGTAATTTGACGGACCAAACTTGAATGTTTGATCTAATAAATGGAACGATAAAGGAAGGAAAAAAAGGAAATGTTTGGTTGAGAAATTCAATAAAACTAAAGCTAATATTTTTGATTAGGGCCATGAGAGCAAAAAGAAGCATGGTTCCCAAAGGTTGATTTGGCCAAGAAACTCCCCAAAAAATGTTTTCATAGAATTTTTGAGGGCCAAGATCCAAAAATCTGATTCCCCAATCAATGTGATTATTGAGATCTGGGTGCCATTGAGAGACAAACATCAAAATTAATCTAATAGCTAGACCAATCAATAAAAGATGAACTATTTTAAATGAATGATTCTTTGCCATTTTTGACCAGACCAAATAATAAAATTAATGAAATAATGGTTGAAAAGACCGTGAAATTTTTTGCTACTGGGAATAAGACGACGCCATTGATCTTTTGGTGGGGCTAGATTTTTGCCACTGGCTCCGTGTCGATGAATAACCTGACATTCGGGATAAAAATAGACTTGTTTACCAATTTGATTAATTTTGCGACAAAGATCCATGTCTTCGAAATAAAAATAATATTTTTCGTTCCAACCACCAATTGATTCAAAAAAATGTTTGTTGGCGGCTAAACAACCACCAGAAATATAAGAAACTTTGGTTGGGTTTTTATCTTCTGGAACATATTTTGAAAATGAATTTTTTTGATTTAACCAAAATTCTTTGAAGGCATTTAGAGCTGTTTGAGGTGGAAAAACAGAGCCCTGAGGACTTAGATCGGGATTTAAAAATTTTGGACCAATGATTCCAATATTAGAATTATTTTTTAAAAAATCGACCATATTTAAAATGTTGGAATCCAAAAGTTCAATGTCGGAATTTATAAAAACAACATATTCTGAAGTAACTGACCTTAAACCAATATTGTTGGCTTTTGCAAAACCTAAATTAGCGTTATTTTCAATTATTTTTATGTTTTTATATTTGGAAAGAAGTGAAACAGTGTTGTCTTGAGAGCCATTGTCGACAACAATAATTTCTGGTTTGGATAAATATTGATTGATGGTATCAACACATTTTTGGGTAATTTCGGCAGTATTCCAAGTTACAATGATAAAACTTAATTTTGGTGTCATATTGAGATTTTACACCTAAGTTTAAAATAAATTTTACTATTATTATCAGGGTATAATTTGGCTATGAAACAATTTTTGAAGAAAAATTGGTTGATACTGATAGTTTTGTTGGTGGCAGTGGTGTTAAGACTCAAACTGTCGGCTATGGTAGCTCATGAGGATTTGATAACTCAATCTGGTTGGGGTAAACAGATTTTTTTAAAGGGAACATTGAAAGATTATTATGAGTGGAAAAGTTGGGGTGGGGCATATCCTAATCATCCTCCATTGATTAGTTGGTTGTACTGGATAATTTATCCCGTACATAGTGGTGTGATGCATTTTTTGTCTAATTTAGGGAATTTTATTGCTCTGAATAGATTGGCACCAACAAAATTTTTATGGCTTTTTGATTTTGCTAAATGGTTTGGATTGAATCAATATGGAACAACTTCAATATTGTCTGGAGTAATTTTGATATTAAAACAATTTATGATTGTGGCGGATTTGTTAATTGGTGGAATAATTTATTGCATTTGTAAAAAAAATAATATTGATTGGAAAAAACCAGTATTACTTTATTTATTGTTGCCTTTTTCTTGGTATTTGTCTGCAGCATGGGGACAATCTGACCAGTTGTCATTTTTGTTTTTGATAATTAGTTTTATGTTGTTAACATCCAAAAAATATTCAATAATATCCCCTCTTTTTTATGCTGTTGCGGCTAATTTGAAACCTAATTGTATTTTATTGCTGCCAGTGTTTTTATTTGCCTGGTATAAACAAAAACATCCTGGTTGGAAAATAATTGTTGGTGGTTTGTTGGCCTTAGTTTTCAGTTTTTGGACGGTTTCGTGGGTTACTGATAAAAATATTTTTAACTATACCTTTACAATTTTAATAAATAGATTGTCCACAGGTGAAGGATTAATAAGTTACAATGCCTTTAATTTTTGGTATATTTTTTATCCTTTTTATCATCCTTATGTTCATGATGATATTTTTTGGGGGATATTGAGCGCTAAAAATTGGGGATTGTTAATGGTATTGATTACAACAATATTAAGTTTGAAGGCTATTAAAAATAAAAAGATAGAAAATATTTTTGCCGCTATGTTTGTGGCTGGTTTTGGAAGTTGGCTGTTTATGACGGGAATGCATGAGCGTTATTCTTTTTTGGCGATAGTACCTTTGTTTTTGTGTTCGATATTTAGAAAACAATATTTAAAATATTTTTTGATTTTGTCGACAATATTTACCTTAAATTTATTTATTGCGTATTGGCCATATGAAATATATTTGGAATTTAAAAAAATATTAGAATGGAATACTTTTTTAGTTGCCAGAGTACTATCTTTAATTAATTTAATAATTTATATTAAAGTTACTTATTCAATGCTGAAACACAAAGAATGAAAAGATTTTTAAAAAAGAATTGGAAAATATTATTAGTCTTGTTAGTGGCAGTTTTGTTTCGATTAAAATTGTCGTTGATGGGGGCTCATGGTGATTTGAGAGTACAGTCTGAATGGGGAAATTGGATGTATCAAAACGGTGGACCTAAAGGTTTATATGATTGGAATGTTTGGGGATGTATTTGGCCGAATCATCCACCATTAATTAGCTGGTTATACTTTTTGGCTTACAAAGCACACAGTGGTTTGATGTTTCTTTTTTCAAATTTAGGAAATTTTATTGCTTTGCACAGATTGGCTCCGACTAAATTTATGTGGTTTTATGATTTTATTAGGTGGTTTGGTGAAGCAAGATATGAAACTACTCCGTTTTTTATGGGAACAATTGTAGTAATAAAACAGTTTATGATATTGGCTGATTTGTTGATAGCTGGGGTTATTTATTACATTTGTAAAAAAAATAATTTTAATTGGAAAAAATTTGTTTTGCTTTATCTTTTGTTGCCATTTACTTGGTATTTGTCTGCAGCATGGGGACAATCTGATCAATTGTCATTTTTGTTTTTGATAATCGCCTTTATACTATTAACATCAAAAAAATATGTGGCAATATCTCCTTTATTGTATGCAATAGCCATAAATTTGAAACCTAATTGTGTATTGTTGCTACCAGTATTTTTGTTTGCTTGGTATAAACAAAGACAATCTATTTGGAAACTATTTTTGGGTGGAATTGTGGCAATAGCATTTAGCTTTTGGACAGTTTCGTGGTTTACTGATCAAAATTTAATATCTTATTGTTTGGATACGTTAATAAAAAGAATTTCAACTGGACAGGGATTATTAACACTTAATGCTTATAATTTTTGGTTTATATTTTTCCCTTTCCCCGATAAAGTGATGCCAGAAACAGTAAATTTTTTGTTTTTGAGTGCGAAGACTTGGGGCTATATTTTAATAGCAGTAACTACTCTCTTGGCTTTGAAAGTAGTGAAATATAAAAAATTGGAAACTATTTTTGGGGCAATATTTATTGCCGGTTTTGGAAGTTGGTTATTTATGGCGGGAATGCACGAAAGATATTCATTTTTTGCAATAGTGGCATTGTTATTTTATGCAATGTATAAAAAGAAATATCTTAAGTATTTTTTGATTTTATCAACTATATATTTTTTGAGCATGTTTCATGTTTACTCTTTTATGAAAGAGTTGGAGCCTTTGAAAATTATTTTTCTATTGGGAGAAGAATTATTGCCAAGAATTTTATCAGTAATAAATTTGATTGTTTATTGTTTGGTAACGCATAAAATGCTAAAAACCAATGACAAACAAACTTGATTTGTTAAAAGTCGTATTAGTAATTTTGATTTCCCCTTTATTAATAAAAATTTTGAATATTTCTTGTATTTATACGGTTATAACATTGCTTTTGAGTTATCTATTTTTCAAATTTAAAAATAAAACTTGGTGGTTAGTGTTTTTGATTTTAATTGTAGTTAATTTGCAATTGAATCGACTTTTGTATATTGATGTTAATCATTTTAAACTTAGTTTTGATTTGGAACAATCATTTTTTAAATACCCTGGAGTTGGAGAATCAATAATTAGATATCGTCAGGAAGGGTTGTGGTTGCCATATTTTTTGAGAAATATTTTTTATAGTTCTTATTTGATACTTTTTTCTTGGATTTCGTCGATAATGAAAATGTTATCCCTTATCTTTTGGATAAAAACAATTGGGTTTTCGGGAATATCGTTGATGGTGCTAGGAATTGTTGAATATTTTAAAAAAACAAAAAAAGATTATTTTGTTGTTGGATGGTTTTTGTTGATAATAACGACTTCGTCGTTGAGGGTTTTGGGTGATAGTTTGACGGCTATATATTTGGCTTTGCCAGTAATTGTTTACTGGTTATATTTGGGGTGTAAAAATGAAATTTTTAAAAAATATCAGATTGGCTGGTATATATTAATATTGTTGGATGTATTTTTGAAATGATTAAAAAATATTTTTGGATTTTTTTAACAATAATATTGGTATTCGCTGGATTCTTAAGAATAATTAATTTGGATAGAAATCCGCCAAATTTAGGTAATGATGAAATATCGATTGCTTATGATAGTTATTCTGTAAGAATGACGGGGAGAGATGAATATGGAATTTGGTTACCATTGTCTTTTATTTCCCATAGGGATTACAAAGCACCACTTTATGCTTATTTAAATATTCCTTTAAATTATATATTTGGAAATAATGAATATGGGGTAAGAATGCTTTCAGTGGTATCGAGTTTAGTGGCAATTTTAATATTGGCTTTGCTTTCTAGGTCTTTGGGTGGAGAAAAATTGGCTTTGATAACGGCTTTATTGTTGACATTGAATCCAAAAAACATTTTTGTATCTAGAATGAGTTATGAAGCAAATTTGGCTTCAACTTTGGTGTTGTTGGGAGTATATTTTATGTTTTTGTTTAGAGAGAAAAGAAAGAATTGGTATTTGTTACTATCAGGGATATTTATGGGTTTTTCTATTTGGGCTTATCATACACAAAAAGGGTTAGTTCCCCTTTTGTTGGTGGTATTACCATGGTTAGTTCGTAAAGAAATTAAATTGAGAAAATGGTGGATATTGTGGGTAACAACGCTATTAATAATAATTCCTATTGGTTGGGATTTTTTGAATGTTCAAATGAAAGATCCATATAATAGAGCTTCTTCACAAATCTGGTATAAAAGCGCTTCGTTGGAAAACAAAAATTTTTTTGAAATAGCAGTTGATCCAATTTATAGATATTTTGATCATTTTAGTTTGGATATTTTATTTACTAGAGGATTGGAAATGTTTCCTAAAAATGAACCACTTAATTTTGGCTGGTTTTTGATTTCGACTTTGCCAATATTAGTGGTTGGGTTATTTAATTTAAAAAAAATATTTGAAAAATATTATAGTTGGGTATTAATGTGGTGGTTGGTGTGTCCGGTAGTACCGTCGTTGACTTCGGGCGAGGTAGCTTCAGTAAGAAATCTGGCTTTTGTTATTCCGACCATATTGATAATGTCGGCAGGATTTTTGGTTTTGATTGAAAACAAAAAGATTATTTCAGGTTTTTTGGCAATATTAATATTAATAAATTTTGGATTTTTTGGAGTGGCATATTATGTTCATTTTCCAAAAATTTCTGGAGACAATTTTCAATATGGTTATAAACAAGCTTGGATGTTTATAAAACCAATTGTTAGTGATTATGATAAGGTGGTAATAGAACCACGATTTGGAATTAATGGCCAGTTTGTTGGTTTACCTAGATTATATTTTGGTTATTTTGGTGCCTTTGATGCAAAAACAATGCAACAAAGGGATGATAAATTAAGTAAAATAGGTAAATATTGGATAAAGAATGTTGATTGGAATGAAGAAAAAATAGAATCGAAAACTTTATATGTGGTTTCAGTATCCAATCCTAAAGCAGGAAATGGATTTGAGAAATTAGAATTATTGACGACTATTAACAAGCCCGATAATACGCCACAATTTTTGATTTATAAAACAAATTAGGAAATATTGTCCCACCAGTAAGCAATATCAATATTATTTAAATATTTGATATTAGTATAAATTAGAGCCGCCCATAATAAGACTAAAATTAATTTTATTAAAATGTTGTTTTTTAATTTAATAAGATTGGAGATTACTAAAATAGAAAGAATACCAAAAATACCGATTCGCCACCAACTGGAAAAAGGTTGAAATTCGAATATACCCATAAGTCGGGAGATATTAGCCCCGAAAATCATGATGGATATAATGAATACAGAAATAATATTTTTGGATTTTTCAACACCTAAGACTAAAAATCGAGATAAAATCATAGCTAAGATTGGCCAAAATGGAAAAGTATACCAGCCGTATGGTTGACTTCCAAATAAAATATAGACGATGAGATATGAAAGAGCGGCTAATATTAAAAATTTATCGACAATGTTTTTGGGTTTTTTGACTATCCAAGTAAAGAAAACTAGCCAACCACTTATAATCCAGACTTCTGGCAAGAATTTGTGTTGAGTCAACCTTTGATTTCTAATTAGCTCTAGTAAAAGATTGGGGCCTATTCCATAAAAACGATTGGTGTTGGAAAATAAAATGTTTTTGAATACTTCTAGATCGTAAACTGCACCATAAATAACGAATAAGAAAGTGATCGGCAAACTGATAATTAGAAAAAAACCAAAATCTTTGAGAAAGTTTTTATTAATTTTTTGGTAATGAGCTAGGAGGCCGAAAAAAACAAAAAGATAACAAACAAAACCAGTTAATTTAAATAAAGTGGCAATGCCAGATATTATGGCGGCTAAAATAAGCCAAACATCTTGCTTTCTTTTTATAAAAAGGCTTAAAAAAATCATAGCTAATAAAAAACAAGGAATAATGGCATTTTCCGCTTGAATCATTCGACTACTAAGAACTATAAGAGGAGCAGTTCCATAAATTAACCCACTTAAAACTCCAGTTAAGAATCCAAAATTAAGCCAACAAAAAATAAATGCTAAAGCAACTGATATGGTACTAATTAGGATAATTGGTTTTCGAATAATAACGGCGACTGTATCTTCAAAAACTCTGGCACCTTGGAGATAAGCATAACCACCAGTGATTAGTCCCAAAAGTGGAGGATGGTCAACCCATGGATAGTTTATTGCCAACGGATCACTGGGTAAAAATTGCATAAAACGATTGATATTAATGTATTTGTCATATTGATTTTTATATCCAGAAAGGCCAGAAATTCCGACTGGTGTACCGGTTTCAATTAGCGACATACCAACCCATGAGTAACTGTATTCATCAACTGATTGACCAGGAATGGGGATATCATAATAGTTTTTCTTTCGAAGGAAAAAGGCAAAAAGAACAATGGCAACAAAAATAATTATTTTAGAAAGTTTTTTAATCATGTTTGGGAATTCCTTTGCTTTCAAAACAATCAATAGTGCTGGCTTGTTCGACTTTATCGCCAATATTTTTGGCTGTTATCTCTTGGTCATTTAGTTTACAAATCCATTTTTTCTCTTGAATAATATTGTAGTCAAAACCAATAATTCTGGCGTATTCTTTTAGAATACCACTGACAGATTGATCACTAAAACCTTTGAGAGCAAAAGTACTTCTAGCCTTTGACCAATTACTACACCAAAAATTAATTTTTATATAATCTTTACCAACTTTTGGTTCACCTAAAATTTGATATTGGCAAAGGTCAGTAGTTTTGTCTTTGAATTTTGAATTCCCTATTATCATTGCTTCGATTTTTTCTTTTGAAGAATTTTTTTGGGAATGATATTTGAGACCAAAAAAGATTAGTGAGGATAAAATTAGATAACAAATACCAAAGATTATTAAAAATTTTTTTCTGAAGTTCATAAAAATTTACGCAATATTTCTTGGTCGGTTAGCTTTGGAAAAACAATAGGTGGTTGATATTTATTGATTTGTTTTTTGGCGGCACGAATAATTTTTATATAATTAGGTCCACTTAAAACACGTAAAAATAGGAATATTTTGTTGGATGATAAAAGTGATGGGTCGGTAATATTGCGCCAAGTATTGAGAAGACGATTTCTTTCTTTGACATAATTTAAAAGACTGGGAGAAAATTTGGACATAGTTGTTTCATGATGATGCTCGACAATACATTTTGGTTCCCACAATAAGGTGTATCCTGATTTCCAAGCTCTATAACCAAGGTCTAAATCTTCAGTATAAAAAGGAGCGTAGATGGGATCGAATCCGCCTAATTTTTGAAATAAGCTTTTTCTGATTATGGAACTACCACCAGAAACCCAACCAGAGATGTGAGTTTTTTGACTTGTTTTTGGTTCATGTTGGAGATAACCACTTTTCCAAAAAAATCTAGCCCAATTTTCATGCCCTTTTTCGGCAAAACTTACTCCAAAAACGGAAGGATCGGAAAAATGTTTGAGAGAATGAGAAATATATCCTTTGTTGGGATAAATATCGTTGTTAAGTAAAACGACCAAATCACCTTGACTTTGATCAACGGCATCGTTTGAATTGCCACCAAAACCTTGGTTAATTTTGTGAGCGATGATTTTTAATTTGGGATATTTTTTTTGGAGTTCTTTGGCAAATTGAATACTTTCATCTTCTGAGGCATCGTCAGCTAAAATAACTTCTTGGGCCTCTGGTGAGGCAAGAATAATGGCTTCAAGATTTTTTTTGAGTAGAGGTAAACCATTCCAGGTGGTTACGATGACAGATATTTTTGGAGATTTCATTTTTCGATGATACTAATAAGTTGTTTTTCAAAATTGTCTTTGGAAAATTGCTGACAATTGATAAGCGATTGCTGAGACATGAGTTTATAGTTTTCTGGATTGTCAATTAGTTTTTGAGTTTTGGAAACTAATTCATCGATTGTTTGCCATAAAAATCCATTAACTCCATTGTTGACTATTTCTGGAATTCCACCTTTGGAAACGACTACAGGGACTAGCCCTGAAGACATAGCCTCAACAATAGTTATTCCGAAGTGTTCGGTATTTTCTGGGTTAGTTGATTCGTCTACTTCGAAACCGGCAGCATGCCAATAAATTTTGGATTTGGCATAAATTTTTTTGAGTTCTTCAAATGGTGGATTGACCACAAAATCAACAGGAAGATTCTTGGCTTTTTCTTGGAGATATTTGAAATAAGAATTTTTTGAAGGTTCAACTAAACTACCACCAGCTAAAACTAATTTCCAGTTGGAAATGTGATTTTCTTTGACTAAAATTTTGAAAGCATCAATTAAGACATCCTGTTTTTTGGCATTCAAAATGTTATCAAAACGTCCAACTGATAAAATAATATTTTCTTTTTTGTCGCTTGATTGGAATTTGTCGACATCGACTGGTGGATAAAGAACGAGAACTTTATTTTTGAAAATATCTTTTTGGAATTTGGCAGTAAATTCTGAATTACAAATGACATTTGAAAATAACTTAATTTTGGCCTTATTTATAGTTTCTTTTAAGACATTCTGATTATTGACAAATGGAACTTGAATATGGAGATAATTTTTTTTACCAAAAAGAAAAGGCAAACTGCCATCACTTAGGTAAAAAATAAGATCATATTTTTGATTGTTTTTAATTCTTTTAAAAAAGTTTTGAAACTTAAAATGAAGGTGTTGAGGATTGATGGTACGGTTTATAAATTTCAGTAGATTTTCATTTTCTTCGAGAAATTCCAGTTTTTGAGGTTTAATTTCAAAAATATCTGGAACAATATTTAACCCGTCTAAATTTAAGGAAAAACGTTTTTCGGCTTTTTCGACTAAAGTTTTGTCGCCGGACCAAAATAAATCAACTTTGTAGCCATGTTTTAATAAAATTTCAGCAACAGATA
>Ga0265297_10004003_pt1 | contig 25062 bp, 28 predicted proteins | sample Munlanlwell13791_FD_192502 | JGI IMG/M metagenome (GOLD analysis project Ga0265297, IMG submission 192502) | Leachate microbial communities from a municipal landfill in Southern Ontario, Canada - Leachate well 137-91 | ecosystem: Engineered > Solid waste > Landfill > Unclassified | place... | reverse complement strand
TAACCTGCACCAATGACTGGTTGCGTTCAATATTATAGATAATAAATTTCTGTATGACCGTGCGCAGCAATAACGCGCTTAAACCTACAACAATCATAATTGTAACAAAACTTCTGGCTTTATTATTGATCATCTTTAGAAAATACCTCTCAAACCTAATGATTATTGGTAAAATCTATTACTTTGATTTTAGCATAAAGGGGTTAATTAGCAATTCCTTTTCTATCCATTAACTGTCCGCTGCGTTTTTAAGGCTCGAGTTTAATTTCAAAGAATTCCTGCCCATCGCTTAAGATTACCCTGTCCCGCTTTATATCCACAACCTCCTTGTTGCCGATACGGTCCCCTTTCTTGGCGATCTGGCCGTCAATAATGGCAAGCGGTTTGAGTTTATCCCAGAGTATGCCGGTCAAACAAAACCCGGATTGCATATTTTTCTCGCTTATTATGGGAGCGGAGGTAAAAGGGTCCCTCTTTAACTCTAGAGAATCGGATTCTTTCTCAAGTAAATTATATAAACTCCCGCTGCCTGCCATACCTACAGCCGCCGCGCCGGTTAATTCAACCGCCTTAGGCCCATTCCTTCGTCCGGCCGCCTTTTTAGCCGCGCCGGCAAACGCCAAAACCAGCACCGCCAATAAAATCCCCGTTACCCCTAGCTCAATTAATTCTTTCCGGCGCATTTTATTAAATTAACAGATACAAGTTAAATCCCGCGTTTGCCTGGATCTTGCCGGTAGAGCGGCTATCCTTATTAATATTCAAACTACTCACACTGACAAAGGCCGGCAAAACATTTTTTAACTCCGTCAAATAATTTACCAGGTCCTTATAAAAACAAACCACCTCTATCGTTATCGGCAGATAGCAAACCGCCCTGCCGTCGATTAAAACTTGTTTTCCGGATTCATCCAGGAATTCGGCGCGCAGTCCCGGCTGCAAAGATACGACGCTTATATTCATTTTACGCGCCACTTCCGTTATAATCCTTAAACTTTCCTCCTCCTTCTGGGGGAATTTGCTGTCTAAATATTGCTGCCTTTGTTTAAGCGAATATATCGCCTCATCCCTGCTTTTGGAGCCGGCTAAAAGTATTTCGATACCTTGGATCTGCCGCTGCGTTAAAGCCAGCTCGCGCTTAAGCCTGGTAATCTCTCTGTTACTGGGAAAATATAAAAATACCCAAAGCAGCAGAAAGATAAACAATCCCGCCGCGCTCATGATAATTATCTTTTTTTGGTTTTCGTTTATATCGATCTTCGACAGCTTCATTTAATTAGCCAAAATACACTCTATCTCAAAACTGCTTACTCCCTGTTCATCCCTGGAGCTGGTCAAATTCGCTTCCGCGACGAATTTCGAATCTTCCAGGCTGTTCATAAAATCCGTCAACACCTTTTCCGCGGAATCTTTACCGGCTGTCACTATGCCGTTAAGGCGCATCGAATGGCCGGCCTGGTCAAAATCCAATTCATTAAGTATGATGCTGGCAGGTATTACCGAACCGATCAATTTTAGCAGGCCCCCGGCAGGGACCTTTGCCGTATTGACCTTATTGATCAGGCCTTCTTTTAAATCCACCAATTGTTTGATAGTTTTAACCTCTTCAACGTTTTGCAAATGGACTCTGGCGATCTTTAACCGTTTTCCATAATCACGGATCTGAAAATTAATCACAAACCAGGAAAAAACAAATACCGAGCCGATGGCAATGGCGGCAATCCGCAAGACGGACTTCTGCATTAACTCAATCTTCCGGCTTCTTATCTCAGGCGGCAATAAATTTATCCCCGATGCTAACAGGCTCAATCCTATAGCGCTGGAAAGCTGGCTGGCGTCCAGAAAAAACTTCTCCGCGTCAACATCCCTTATATCAAGGGAGCCCGGCAAGGGTAATTTCTCCGTCCTTATCTTAAGCTGGCCTGCCAGATAACTGTCAAAATTCTTCAGGTTTGCCCCGCCGCCGGTAATATATAAAACTTCCGGATTCCCGGAGCCGCTTTCAGAATTAAAATATTCAAACGAACGCTCCAGCTCTTTAGCTGCCGTCTCAAGCAGCGGCCGCATAAGCGGGATAAGCTGACCGGCCTTTATTCCGTCGTCAAGCTCAACCGTTTCATCGAGGGGGATGCCTATGCTGCGCGTTAACTGTTCAGCTTTCTCAAAATCAACTTCAACCTTGCCCTTATCGGTCAGCAGGCTTTCGCATAATGAGGCGGAAAGCTTGGAAGTGGAGAAATTCAGGCTCCTGACAAAACTCAACCGGTTCTTTTGGTAGATGGAAATATACGAATGGGAGTTCCCTATATCAAAAATAGCGCTGGTCTGCGTTCCCGGCGATAATGAATCCAGGATCCCGCAGTAATTGAATACGCTGCTTGATATTCTTTGGGGCGCCAGTCCGCAAGCGGTAACCGCGGAAGCATATTTATTAACCACATCTTTCCTGGCAAAGACGCAAAAAATCTCAATTTTCCTGGCCCCCTCGCTATCGGAGTATTCACGGATAACCTGTAAATCCGACACGCTTTCTTCGACGGCAAAAGGCAGCTCACCCTTAAGCTGCCACTTCACCGCCTTAAGCAGCTCATCTTTAGGCATATGCGGAAGGCTGAGCTTCTTAATAAAAATACCCTCCGGGTCAGAGATACTCAAATAGGTTTCCTTGCCGAAAACAGGGTTACTTTCAAAAATCTGTTTAAGGAAAACGATTAAATCCCCGGATGTGCTTGAGGTTGCGTCAAACTCCTTCAGAACATAACCCAGAAGTCTGTAAACACCCCCTCCATCCTGCAGGCAGACAACTTTAATAAACGACCCCCCGAAATCAATACAGGTGACCCGTTTATAATTATCTCTGAATTTTAGAAGCTTAAACCACTCCATAGTTTATGGGCCTTTTCATCTAATTATTGGAATTTCTTCACGGCAACTGACGAGGCCTGTTCAGAAATACCCTGCCAGTCATTATACAAACCTGTCCCGCTTTTAGCAATCAAAATCATCCTCACTCGCCGTACATTGGCGGCTATCGCGGTTAGCGTTCCATTTTCATCATAATAAGTAAAAAGTGAGCCGCTTTTGCCGCTTAAACTCAAACCGGCAGCGCTGGAATAATACGGAATGGCCTGTTCTGGCGAGCCGTTTATTGAACGGTACAATTTATTTGTTCCTGCGTCCAGCCGGAAATAAACCGTTTTCCCGTCGCCGTCAATAAAATCCACTCGGTTGGCGTTAACAGCGGTAATCGCCCTGCTGAAACGTAAACCTTTAGCCTGGGTATCGCCTTCAGCCATAATATTTAGAGCATCCGTTGCCAGTTTATCCATGCCTAACTGGTTAGGGATAAAAACAGAATTTTTTACAGTGTAAACCATAATCCAGGCGCCTGCCCCGGCTAATACGCCGATTATGGCAATTACCATGATCAATTCAATCAAAGTAAAACCCCGTTTAAGCCTCATAGGCCTGAAGTTACATTCTTGGCAATATATGTTTTTAAAGTAACCAAGGCATCCGCGCTGCCTGCCTTGGTTACACTGACAACAACCAGCTTCAGGCTCTCCGGGCTCCACCAATTGCCTTGCGCGTAGTTTACGGTACGGTCCAAATCATAAGCATAGCCCTGGTAATTACTGAAAGAGGCGCTCCCCAGGCTGTTATAATCAGTATTAAGCGCCTGCTCCATATCAAGGCGGGCTAAATTTAAAGCTGTAGAGTAATCCTGGGAGACAAATACACTTTGCACATGTTTACTCAAAGTAATAGATATAGGCAAGGAAATAATACCGATTACGACTATCGCCATAATCAGCTCGATCAAAGTAAAACCCTTCTTGTTGCTTTTTTTACGGGACAACTTGGTTAACCTCATCATAATCGGAGATATTTCCGTCAGCTATATTATAAGTTGCCTGGACAGAACGGTATTGATTGGAGCCGGAGGTTTTGCCCATGCTTGTTATAGTAAGCCCTGTGCCGGCCTGCGTGCAAACAGAACCCTGTGCCGGCCAGGCCGTACAAGCGGTAGTCGTAGTGCCGTCAGTCATTACAAAACTTAAAGTAATAATCGCGTTGAGCATGGTACTGTTAAATTGTATAAGGTTGATAGAACGCGTAGTGTTGGCGGGTATCGTAGTATTATTGATATTTACATCGGCGGGGCTGGAACTTGCTGTCCCCGACCAAACTGTAGAACCGTTAATCCTGATTTGAGACATCGATCTATTGCTGATACTCCAGGTAACAATCATGCGGTCAATAGTAACAGAACTGGCCGAAGAGTTCCTTATAGTCAATCCCAAGAGGCGCCTGTTATTATTCCCCAAATGAGCGTCTGTGGCATCAACCACCAGCGCCCCTGCCGCGCCTGCGCTGCCTCCGCTTACAACCGTAGAAACAGTAAAATTATTATTCGCGTCAATGCTAAAAGTGTCGTTAGTGAAAGTGGCGCTATCGCGGTATTGGTATAAAGCGTAATTGACTCCGGCGGCGGCATTGTAAATGCAGCGCTCCTGCCTTTCCGCGTTATTGATCTGCCCGTACCAGCCGACAATAAAAGTAGAAAGCCCTAAAACCGTAATAGACACAAAAACAATCAGCATTATTGCGGCAATAAGAATAAGGCCTTTTCTTCGCTTAATCATTTGCAAGTTATTACCTAAATTAACGTCATTGCGAGGCCCAAAGCGCCGAAGCAATCCCCTTTTTAGAGATTGCTTCGCAAGCCTTCGGCTGCTCGCAATGACAGTTTGCGCCCTAATTAGGACAGTTTACTTGAATTCTCCGGTTCCCGGAGTATAGGTATAGGCGCCGGCTGCCGGGCCGGTATAAGTTAAACCGCTCTTAGTCCAGTCAGAGGTAACCCCGCCCTGCTGTAAAACCGTGGTAAAACAAGGCGTAGTATCATCGCAGGTTGTGGTGGCTGAATCCAGCGTCGCCGGAAACGCCTTGTTCTGCGCGAAATATGTATAAATTCCGGCGCGCACTCCTCCGACAACTCCTTTTTCCGCGGCTTCCTTGGCTGAAGCCTGAAGGTCAAAATACTTGGGGACAGCCACTGCCGCCAAAATCCCCAGGATCACGATAATCATGATCAATTCAATTAATGTAAAACCCCTTTTCATTTTTCCCCCTCCTAATAATTAAATTACCAATTTTCATAACCCTTTGTTGTTGAACCAACCACCCCCTTCCTGGAATCATAATAAAGACGGCTGCCAAAAACATCTAATGGAACCCCATGCTCATCCTGTTCAAGCGAGCTTAAAAACTTTTCTTTGAAAATAAGCTCATCGGTTTTAGATAACCTGTGGCTTGATTGGACAAGCGCCTTTAAATCCTCCGGGTAATATCCTTTTAGTTCTTTATACAGCACAAGCAGCATACGGAAGTTATTTAACTGATAGCGCAAGGCAACCTCCCGGGAGTTCCGCGCCAGCGGCCCGATAACCCCTCCGAATACCCAGATCAAAAACCCGATAATTGTCAAAGAAACGGCTAAATCCAAAAGAAGAAAACCGCTTTTATCTTTCTTAAATAAGCTAAACCGCGGCAGCGAACGTATCACTTCTTAAAGATGCTCATTAAATTCCACATCGGCAGGAATATGCCTAAAGCCATGAACAAGACCCCCAAACCCAAAACAAAAATCAGGATCGGCTCAATTAATGAAGTCAGGTTATTGATAGTGTAATCCACCTGTTCGTCATAATAATCAGAGACATGGATAAGCAGATCATCAAGCTTGCCGGTCTCCTCTCCCACTGAAACCATCTGTGTCACTATAGGCGGAAACAGGCCGCTGACCTTCATCGGCTCGGCAATGCCTTTGCCTTCCATAACATTATTCCTTATATTGGTTATGGCCTTGGAAACAACCTCATTTCCGGTTGAGCCGGAAGCGATATCCAGGATCTTTAAGATCGGGATGCCGCTGCGCATGAGCGTGCCGGTAATGCGCGTAAAGCGGGAAATGGAAAGCTTTAATATTAACGGCCCGAAAACCGGTACCTTTATTTTTAAACTGTCCCAGCTAAACCTGCCGATTTTAGTATTAACGTACTGTTTAAAAAGCAGGCGCGCCGCTATGCCGATGCCAATCAATGCCCACCAGAGCTTGGTTACCGCGTAATTAATCCACAAGAGTATCTGCGTCGGTAAAGGCAGCGCTTTGGTGTACTGTTCGTAAATTTTGGCATAGCGGGGGACGACTAAAACGGTCAAAACGGCAAAACCGATAATCATCGCGATTACCACGATAATGGGATAACGGGTCGCCGATTTTATGCGCAGGCGGATAGTTTCATCATGTTCGCTTAATGTCGCCAGCCTTTCTAAAACCTCATCCAGCCGGCCGCTGGCCTCGCCTGAAGCGACCATGTTTAAATAAAGGTTGTTAAATATCTTCGGATATTTCTCCAGGGCGCCGGATAAATTTGACCCTGCCTCGATATCCCGGATTATCTGGCTGATAACCCCCTTAAAAGTTTTATTCTGCGTCTGTTCGGCCAAAGCGTTTAAAGAAAGCAGGATTGGCAGGCCTGCTTTCTGCAGGGTTGCCAATTGCCGCGTGAACATATTCAGTTCAGAAAATTTTATGCGCATAGCCGGGCTGGAAAATTTAAGCGTCCGGCCGGCCTCATTTGCTTCTGCTATGGAAATAGGAGTAAAGCCCAGTTGGATCAATCTTTGAGCTACGGCATCTTCACCTTCGGCCTCCATTATCCCGTGGGCCTCTTTACCGAACTTATCCCTGCTCTTATATTGATATTTAGGCATGAATTATTCTATTTCAGTTACCCTCAATATCTCTTCGATAGTGGTTAAACCTTGCTTTGCCTTATCTAATCCGTCTTCGCGCAACGTCTTCATCCCCAGTTCAACCGCTTTTTTCCTGATCGCGTCAGCCGAATTCTTTTCTTCAACCATTTTACGGATAGTTTCATTAAGCACTAATACTTCAAATATCCCTATGCGGCCGGTGAAGCCGGTATTTTTACAGGCAGGGCATCCTTTGCCGCGGAAGAATTTTACATTAACATCTAATCCCAAACCCTGCAAAGCCGCCGGCGTAGGAGAATACTCTTCTTTGCACTTCGGGCAGATCTGGCGCACCAGGCGCTGCGCGACCACAAGGATCAATGAACTGGAGATCAAGAATGGCTCCAGGCCCATATCGATCAAGCGGGTCAGGGAACTGGGAGCGTCATTGGTATGCAGAGTTGAGAAAACAAGATGCCCGGTTAAAGACGCCTGGATAGCAACCTCCGCCGTCTCTTTGTCGCGGACCTCCCCAACCATGATCACATCCGGGTCCTGGCGCAAAATCGAGCGCAGGCCGTTGGCAAAAGTAATATCCGCCTTGGGGTTCACCTGGGTCTGGCGGATCAAAGGCAGCTCATATTCAACAGGGTCTTCAATGGTAATGATATTTTTTTCCATTGAACTGATTGTGCTTAAAGCGGAGTAAAGCGTAGTGGTCTTACCGCTTCCGGTGGGCCCGGTAACCAGGATGATTCCGTTTGGCTGCAGGATCATCCTGCTGAATATTCCCAGATTCTCATTGGAAAAACCCAAATCCTTTAACCCTAATAAAATGGAGGAGCGGTCCAATAAACGCATAACCACATTCTCGCCGTGGACTGTTGGAAAAGTAGAAACCCTGATATCCAAATCCTTATTTTCCAGCTTCACGCTGATCTTTCCATCCTGCGGCCTCCGGCTTTCTGCGATATCCATCTCCGCCAATATCTTGACTCTTGAGATGACCGCGTTCTGCAGTTTCTTCGGCAGGCTGTGCACTTCATGCAGAATTCCGTCGATACGGTAGCGCACGCGCAGGGCCTCCATCTCCGGCTCAATATGTATATCCGATACGCGGTCCTTGACTGCTTCGGAAATCAAAATATTCACCAATTTTATTACCGGCGGCTCCTCGGCCGACTCCAGTAAAAACCCTTTATCAACCGGCAACTTTTTGCTTTCAATGCTCTTTACAATCTCTTCAACGGAATTACCCTGGCCATAATAAAAATCCATGACCTTATCGATACTTTTCGAAGAGACAAGCACCGGATCCACCGAACCAACCTTGCTGATCCTGCGGATATGGTCAAGCGCCTGGATATCGCTGGGATCAACCATCCCAACTGTCAAGGTGTCCATAATCTTAAAAAGCGGGACTGCTTTATATTTATTGGCGATATTTTCCGGAATAAGCTTGGTAAGCTCGGCGTCAATAACATAATCCTCCAGGTCCATATACAGGAAACCCGAGGCATTGGCCCTGGCTTCGGCAATATCCTCCTCGGTGATAAAGCCTAACTTCTCCAAAGCCTTTTCAAGCTTCATCCCGGTGCGCTTTACCTCATCCTTAGCCTTCTCTACCTGCGCCTGGGTGATTAAATTCTGTTTTAATAATAAATCGATTATCTCCATCTTTACTTCCTCTTTTTCATTTCTTCAATAGTTGATCTACTTTAGCTAAAAGTATATCCGGCTCAAACGGCTTAGTTATATAAGCGTCCGCCCCTACTTCTTCCCCTAGCTTTATATCAGATTCCTGGGCGCGCGCCGTAAACAATATGATCGGTATCTGCTTATGCCTTTCGTCAAATTTAAGCATACGGCAAACCTTGTAACCATCAATTTTCGGAAGCATAAGGTCAAGAATGATTAAATCCGGTTTCTCAGTACGCGCCTTATCCAGCCCCTCCTGGCCGTCTGAAGCGGAAATAACCTGATAATCGCATGCCTCCAATCTCATAGTAAGCATCTCTATGATCCCCGGTTCATCATCGACAATCAACACCCTGGCTTTATCCATATTTATTCAGTTAAGTTTAAACTAACCTTGCTTTATTTACCAACTCCTGATAGTTACTAGCCTCCTCAGGATAAACAGCCAAACCAAAATTTATTTTTATATCTTTGCTAAGATTGACAGTTTCAAAATAGCTTCTTAATGCCTGTTCAATCCTGCCCTGCACGACAAGAGCGCTATTTTTGTCAGAATCCCGCATAATAATAAAGAATTCCCGCGGGTATTTCAAAACCAGGTCTTTGCCTCTGTACAACTGGGCCTTGATAGTCTTGAACAAATCTTCCGCTAAACCATCATATGTGTCTTTTATTTTATCAGAATAACTAAAAGTTACAACGGCTAAAGTCAGATGCGTATTGGACTTAAATGCTGCCTCAACAGCGTCTTCAATATGCTCCCTGGCGTTTTCATTCTCGTGATATTTAGGCAGGGTAAAAATAAATTTTGTGCCTTTGTCAAGCTCGCTTTCTACCCGAATCTTTCCTCTATGCAATTCGATAAGGCCTTTGGCGATAGAAAGCCCTAGGCCCGTGCCCTTCTCCCCTCCTCCGGGAGACCGGCCAAATTGCAGGAACTTGGTAAATACCTTAGGTAGGTCTTCTGCCGCGATACCAATTCCTGTGTCGCCAATTGTAAACTCCACTTCATTTTCTCTTTGCTCCAGCGAAACATCAACGTGCCCTTTTTCGGTAAATTTAAGGGAATTGCCGATCAAATTAGTAAATACCTGGATCATTCTGTCTTCATCAACATACAAATTTAAACCTTGCCCCTTGGGTAAATTAACTCTTAACTCCAGGCCTTTTTCTCTCGCCATAATTTGAAACGAAGCAACGATGGTCTTTATCAAAACTTCAATATCGACAACCTTCTTCCTAAGCTCCACCCTGCCGCTTTCAATCTTGGAGATATCCAGAAGGCTGTTGATAATCCTTGCCAGGCGGTCAATATTATCTTTAGAAGTAGTAAGGACTTTACTCTGCTTAAGATTAATGCTTCCGGCAACTCCATCCAAAACCAAGCTGATGCCTTCCTTGGTTATGGAAAGCGGAGTACGCAACTCATGGGAAACAACAGAAATAAAATCATTTTTTAATTGGTCCAGCTTTTCCAATGCGATATTCTTTTGCCTTAACTCTTCCAGTATCCTTTTGCGTTCGGTAATATCGCGCACATTCGCCTGTAACAGCGTCTCTCCGCTGATTCTAAGCCTTGAAAGCAGGACTGTCGCTATAAACTCCCTTCCGTCCACTCGTCTATGTGTCCATTCAAATAAGTTTGAGCCTTTTTCCACCGCCAACATTATCATTTCCCGGGCTTTATCCGATGACCTTGAGCCATCCGGCTGGAATTCCGGAGAGAGGTCTGCCGGCGACCTGGATTTAAAATCTTCTTCATCCCGACAACCAAATATTTCTATAGCCGCGGGGTTTCCGGAAAGAAACCCGTTATCAGGCAGCAACAGCATAACCGCATCCCTTGATTCGCTAAACAACAAGCGGTACCGCTCTTCGCTTTTATTCAAATTTTCTTCGGTTTTCTTGCGCAGGGCAATTTCATTATTGAGTTTATCAATAGTAGTAAATGTCCCTTTAAGGCTGTCTAACATCAAATTAAAAGAACCGGCTAATTCCTCAATCTCATCATTTGTCTTAATCTCCACCTTATAATCCAAATTGCCTAAAGCGACTTTCTCGGTAGCATCGCGTAATTTTAATATTGGTTTAACCAGTATCAAGCCAAGAAAAGATCCGATTGATATGACTATCGCCAGTATAATCAATGCCATCAGGATAAAGCCAAAGATCAACTTCAACAACGGAGCAAATACCTCATCCTCATTTTAAACTAAGCATATCCACCATTCTGTCCCGCTATTCAATAGGTCCGGATGGTCGATTTTAAAATAAGAAATAAACATCTTTTTTTTATGCAGCTGGTCTATTTCAGCAGCTAAAAGATACCCGCTATTTTGACTGATAATCTTTTTAAAAACTTGGTCGGGAAGCTTTGCCTCCAACGAACCGGTACCGGTATGGAATATTAAATAACCCCGTTTATCCATAAGCTCTACATGGCCGCTCTTACCAATATTAAAGTTTTCCAGGGGAGAAAATAGGCGGCTGATTTCCAGGGTATTTTTACAAACGCCGATTACCTCTTGCGATTTATTCTTAATGGGAACGGAGAATGCTATACTCATTGTTTTGCTCGATACGTCAAATCCAATTTTATCCAGAAAAACACTTCCTTTGCCGTTATTAAAAGATTTTTGCCACCATTCTTCATCACCTTGATAAAAATCGCTTGTTCTGCCTGACGCGGCGACTAATCCGCCGTATCTATCAGTCATAAAAATTTCTGCGATACTCGGATCGTCTTGTGCTAATTCTCTCAATCGGTCCCCAACTGTACTCTTGGTGTATTCTGCGATTAAAGGGTCATCATTGGCAGCTTCAACCCACCCCTCATCCATATCTTTAAAATACGCTTCTTTTCTTTCATTACTCATCCCCTCATATCTTAAGTTGTATTCTTCAACCTTAAGCAAACGCTCCGGAGAAGACATAAATACCTCGGTGCTCTTTATTTCCCTGCTAATGATCCTATCCATAGCGCCGCCTAAAAGCCTGGCCATCGCTATATAATCCCGGCTGATAGTCTGGCGTAAAAGGCTATATTCCGACCAATACATCAAAGACAGGCCTAAAAACCCTATAACAAGAGAAGATATAAGAATGAAGGCTGTGATTTTTTGATTAATAGTAAATCTGCGTTTTCCCATATTGTTTATTTTACCTCAATAACCTTATAATATCAAGACGCTTTACGTAACTAACCACGTCTCTTTGACTTACAAAACAATTACTTAAATTCGACATAAAACAATTGTTTTGTGTCTTTATATACAGGCGGTTATATAAACGTATTTTAAAATACCCTTACCAGTGTTTTTGAGGTCGTGGTCGGTCTTAGGCGGGATATAGACAAAGCAGTTCTTTTTTACTTTAATTTTGGAGCCTTTTCCATACGACACTTGTGCCTGGCCCTCTAAAATAATCAAGGCCTCCTCTTTATTTTTAGTGTTATGCAGGCCAACTGACTCTTTGCTTTTTAAAGTTACAAATCCGGAGGCTAAGCCATATGGCTTGCTTGATTCCCCAAACAAACGTAAAAATCTTTGCCTGCCTTTAAGGGGCGTACAAAAAACTTTTCGGGCGCCTCTATCTGCTTTCATATCAGTGCTCCTCATTATGATGATCCAAATGCACATGCGGATGGATATGCGTCTTGTCTTTATGCCTGTGGCTGTGGATATGCACAAGGTTATTAGCGGTAAGCAAATCCAGGTCATTTAAAATATTATCCGCCTGGCCAAACTTAACTATTTCTTTGTCCGCTCCAAAAACATAAACTATATCCGAGATCTCCCCTACAATATGCAGGTCATGCGTAGAGGTGATAATTGTTTTTCCGGCAACATTCTCATCCAGAAGCAGGTCGATAATATGCCTTGTAGTTGACGGATCAAGCCCGGCTGTCGGTTCATCCAGGATAATGACATCCGGTTCGATGATTAAAGTGGATGCTAAGGCTACTTTACGCTTCTCTCCTATGCTTAATTGATTCGGCGATCTGTCCAGCAAACCCTGGATCCCCAATATAGTTACGAGTCTTTCCAACCGGCCCTGGATCTCGTTTTTCGCTACACCCAGTTGCAGGGGCCCAAAGATAATATCCTCTTTAACGCTCGGGCAAAACAACTGCACATCAGGGTTCTGAAAAACAAACCCTACTTTACGCCTGAAATTACGGGAGAACTCGATATCATTAAAACTTTTCTCATTTAAATCATTACCGCAGAAATTAACCGCCCCTTTATCCGCGAAAATCAGGCCGTCCAGAAGATGCAAAAGCGTGGATTTACCTGAACCGTTTGCCCCGATAATGGAAATCTTTTCACCCTGTTTAATATCGATATCCACGGCAGTCAATGCCGGAAATTTCCCTAAATAAGAAAACCATATATTCTTTAATGAAAAAACCGGATAATCCATATTAACGTTACTCCTGTAAATGCCAGCCACAGCCAATCCCTAAAGCGCGCCCGGGAATCATCCAAAACATAAGGCTGCCCGCTGTATCCCCGGGAAATCATGGCCTTGTACACATCTTCATTCAGACGGCAGGAACGCACCCAAAGAAAAGCGATATTCCAGCCGACTATTTGCTGTCCTTTTCTATAATGCGCAACTGAGCCCACCCTGCTCTTAATGGCTAGATACGTATTCTCGATTATTCCTATAAGAAGATAAATATAACGATAACAGATTCCCAGGGTCATCACAAAAACCTGGGGGATCCCAAAAGTACGCAAGGCCTTCAACAACTCAAAATGCCGCGTAGTGATGCTCAATAACACGGCAAAAGAAACCGTAGTGGCAACGCGCAAAACAAATAACAAAACAGTTAATAGCCCTGGCCGGGTAATTACCAGGAAAAGGCCTGCGATTTTAAAACTGAACAATTCCGCTCCGGGAGTAAAATTACTGAATAATGCAGGCAGCGCGATAAATAACGAAAATAACGGGATAAATACCCAGGTGCGCTTCAAGAAAAAACCCAGGCCGACTTTAGAAATGACAGCCAGAAATAAACAAAATAAATACAGGCACAAGACAACTAAGATATTTTTTGTTAAGAGTGTCGCGATGATCAGTAGAACAAAACTTAGCGCTTTTATCCGCTGGTCCAGGGATTGCATAAACCCGTCTTTTAAAGCATATTCCTCGGCAAATAACGAGGTTTTAATAAATGACAAAACTCCCATCAAGGAACGTTCAATGAACCCGTTACAGGAGGATTTTTTTATCATTGTATATATTCGTAAGCGGCGTAAGAGCTGCGCACATACGGGCCGCTTTTTACAAATGCAAATCCCCGCCTGAGGGCTTCATCCTTATATTCCTGAAAGGCCTCAGGCCTGACATACTCCTGCACGGGAAAGTGTTTATTACTCGGCGCAAGATACTGGCCAATGCTCAATAACGAGCAGCCTGCTTTGATAAGGTCATCAAAAACTGAAAACACCTCATCTTTTTTCTCACCCAGGCCAAGCATGATCCCGGATTTAAGAGGTATCCCCGGAGCAATATGTTTTAACATGCTTAATACCTCCAGAGAACGCCGATATATCGCTCCCTGCGGCCGGATATCTTTATACAACCGCGGCACTGTTTCCATATTATGGGCGATGATATCGGGGCTTGCTTGCGCCAGCGCGCCTAAAGACTTCTCATCGGCGTTAAAATCCGGTATAAGCGTTTCAATTGAAACTTTGCTGGTTAGAGCGCGCAGGCGTAAAATAGTTTCTACAAATACCGAGGCCCCTCCGTCAGCTAAATCATCACGGGTAACACTGGTAATGACCACATGCTTTAGCCCCATCTTCTGCACAGCCTCAACAATACGCCTTGGCTCGTCAGCATCAGGAGCAAGCGGCCGGCCCTTAGCCACCCCGCAAAAACGGCAAGCCCGCGTGCAGATTGCCCCAAGAATAATAAATGTCGCCTGCCCTTTATTAAAACATTCCCCCATATTCGGGCAGAGCGCCTCTTCGCAAACCGTATGCAGCCGCAGGCCTTTAAGTAAATTCTTAACCTGGCTGCAATCCCTAAGCGAAATCTTCTTATTAAGCCACTCCGGCCTCTGTAGACAGTCTATATAAACCATTGCAATATAATCAGTTACATAACAAATACTTCACTCTCCATCCACTAACCTACAAATATTACCAAAAGTATTTCTTCCATAAATAGATGATACACATAGAATTACATACACTGTCTACAATCTTCTAAACTAACTCCATATACACAAGCCAAAGCATCGATAAGCCTCTGCTCCAGGGAATGCCTGTCCGGAAGAACTACCAACTCTTCAGCCAATGCTGTGGCCCCTGAAGCAATATTATCCGGCAGTAAGCGTACATAACGGCGCAAAAAATCCCAATCGATGCTAAGCGGGATAGAACCATGCTGGAATACAGCCTGGCGCCTGCGTTTCTGGGCATTGCCTCCAATTTTCCTTCCGCCGATAACAATATCATATTTTTCATGCGAAGCGCTGCATAATTGATGCGGCAGGCTCCTCATCTTAAAATCATCAGCCTCCAGGGCGAAAGAAACATTTAAACCAAGGGATTTATAAAAATAAATCAGGAAAGCGCAAATCTGCCGGTAGGAAACAAAAACTTTTTTTTCTTCGCCGATATCTTCTTTAGAACAAACAAGACTGTAAGTAATCTCGTTATGATGAAAGAGTATGCCGCCGCCGGTAATTCTTTGCGCGATCTGCACGCCGTCACGCTGGCATAATTTCAGGTCGAGCTGGCTTTCAGGATTCTGCCCTATCCCATACGTAAAGGAAGGCCCCTGCCATCCATATATCCGCAGCGACGGAATACCATCTTCTATATAACGATGGAATATTTTCTCATCCAACGCCATATTATATTCGGCGCTTGCCGGCATTGAACGGATAAGCCTGAATCTCTTCATGATTTTCTTATTTTTACTGCCAGCGCAAATTTGGTTCCCGGGCGGCTTTTGTTTCATCAAGCCGCTTAACCGGCATATAGAGCGGGGCTAAATGCAAAGCCTCAGGGTTGGATTTAGCAAGCAATGCCGCTTCGATCAAACACTCAATAAAGGCATCAAGCGTTTCCTTGCTCTCGGTTTCTGTCGGCTCAATCATCATTGCCTCTTTTACGATTAAAGGGAAATAGATCGTCGGCGGATGGAATCCTTTATCAATAAGATATTTGGAGATATCTAAAGCATGCACCCCTTGCTCTAACTGACTGGCCGCAGACAAAACACATTCATGCATACATCTTTTGCCGTAAGCCGGCACGTAATAATCTTTCAGGCGGCTGAGGCAATAATTCGCGCTTAAAACCGCGTTTTCACTGGCCTCAATAAGCCCGGACCTTCCTAAACATAAAATATACGCGTATGCTTTTAAGATCACGCCAAAGTTACCGTAAAAAGGAGCGATATAACCAATGGATTTATGTTTATGATAATCTAAAGCGAATGTCCCGTCAGAACGGCGGATAACCCTTGATATAGGAAGGAAATCCGCTAACTTTTCACACACCCCTACCGGCCCTGCTCCCGGGCCTCCTCCGCCATGCGGAGTAGCAAATGTCTTATGCAGGTTAAGATGTATTACATCAAAACCAATGTCTCCCGGACGGCATTTTCCCAGTATCGCGTTGAGGTTAGCTCCGTCATAATACATCAATGCCCCTACTTCATGCGCTAGATCCGAGATCTCTTTTATTTTAGGATTAAAAAATCCAAGCGTATCCGGGCAGGTAAGCATGACCGCGGCGGTTTCCCGGTTTAGGGCCTTTTTATATGCGTTCATATCCAGGAAACCGTCTTTATCCGTCGGGATAACTACCACGTTATAGCCGGCAATTGCCGCGCTGGCAGGATTAGTGCCATGCGAAGAATCCGGGATAATAATATGTTTTCTCCGCTCTCCATTATTCTTATGGTATGCGGCAATCAACATTACCCCGGTTAACTCACCGTGCGCTCCGGCAAGCGGTTGAGTAGTAAAAGCATACATCCCGGTTATTTCGCTGAGCAATCTTTCCGTATTATACAAGACCTCCAAAGAACCCTGGGCGAGCATCCCCCCTCCCAGAAGCTGGGGCAGCAAAGGATGCAGGTCGCTGAAACCCTCCAGCGCGCAGGCCTTCTCGGTAAATTTAGGATTGTATTTCATGGTGCAGGAACCTAAAGGATAAAAATTCGTATCCACCGAAAAATTCAGGCGGCTTAAATTAGAAAAATGGCGTACCACGTCTAATTCAGAAACTTCAGGCAAAGCAGCTGCCTGTTTACGGCAATATTTTTCAGCTAAGCCGGGAGCTATCGGCACATCTATCTCGGGCAGCGCAAACCCTTTCCGGCCGGGCCGGCTTTTCTCAAAGATTAACTGCATAGCGCTGCCTCCAGGCTGTTGGCAAATTGCACAATCTCTTCTTTGGTGCGTTTTTCCGTAACCGCGACCAAAAGATAGTTATCTAAACCCTTATAAAATCTACCCAGCGGGAAACCGCAGGCAAACCCCTTATCAATCAAGCTGCAAACTACTTCATCGGCATTCTTGGGCAGGCAGACCGTAAATTCATTAAATGTCGGCGCGCTGCGCTTAACCTTTACCCCGGTGACTTTATCTAATGTTGCCTTGGCAAACTCCGCCTTCTGATAATTTAACCTGGCCAGCTCATAAAAACCGGACTTACCCAAAAGGCAGGTATATATCAAGGCGCGCAAAGCGCAAAGCGCCTCGTTAGAACAGATATTTGAGGTTGCCCTCTCTCTGCGGATATGCTGTTCGCGCGCCTGCAGGGTCAAAACAAAACCCCGCTTGTTATCTTTATCCGCGGTTGCCCCTGCTATCCTGCCGGGCAGCTGGCGCATATGCTCTTTTTTTACCGCGATAAAACCCAGATATGGCCCGCCGAAAGACAAAGGTATACCTAAACTCTGGCCCTCCCCGGTTGCAATATCAATACCCATCTCCCCCGGGCTTTTGAGCATGCCCAGAGAAACCGGATAAACTGAAGCGATTGCCAGCGCCCCGCATTTATGCACGCGTTCGGCGATATCGGAAAAATCATCCACTGCCCCGAAAAAATTAGGGTTCTGCACAATCACTGCCGCGGTCTTCTCATCCAAATGTTTATAAATGTCCTCTCGGCAAGCCTGGCCGTGCGCTACCGGAGTTTCTACAAATTCAATGGAAAGATTGGACGTGTAAGCGTAAAGCATGGTGCGGTAAATTAAACTTACGCCGCTGTCGACAATTATCTTTTTTCTTCCGGACAGCCTTACCGCCATCATCGCCGCTTCATAGAGCGCTGTGCCGCCGTCATAAAGAGAGGCGTTGGAAACGTCCAGGCCGGTTAATTCGCAGATCACCGTCTGGTATTCATAGATTGCCTGAAGCCAGCCTTGCGAACATTCAGGCTGATAAGGGGTATATGCCGTATAAAATTCAGCGCGTCCGGCTAATGCGTCAACCGCCGCCGGGATATAGTGGTCATAAAAACCTCCGCCCACAAAATCCGTAAGATTAGTGGCGTTTTTACGGCTAAGAATCTTTAAATGTTCCATTACCTCAAATTCGGATTTACCTTCCGGGATATTAAAAGACTTCGGCCGCAGCGCCGCCGGGATATGCTTAAAAAGGTCATCAACACTTTCTACGCCGATAGTTTTAAGCATCTGCTTCTTTTCTAATTCTGTGTGCGGGATATAGTTCATTTAGATAAGCCTTGTATGTATTCTTTATATTGAACAGGATTCATAAGTGTTTTCTTTTCTTCTAAATCAGCAATTTTAATTACCGCAAACCACCCTGCCTCATAAGCGGATTTGTTCACCAACTCCGGATGAGCAGTTAATTCCGCGTTAGCCTTGAGCACTTCGCCTGAAAGCGGCGCGTAAACATCTGAAGCGGCCTTTACTGATTCAACAGTCGCGCACCAGGCGGATTGCTTAACCTGAGCCCCTGGCTTTGGCAGATCGATAAAGGTAATATCGCCGAGAGAATGCTGAGCGAAATCAGTTATCCCTATTGTTGCCTTATCCCCATCAAGCTTGGCCCACTCATGGTCTTTAGTGTATAAAAGATTATCCGGTACGGTCATTTTATTTCTCCTGATTTTGCGCTGCCGTTTTTATAGAAAGGTTTGCGCGTGGTTTTGGCGTTTATAACAATTGAGTTTTCACAAAGAGTAATTTCTTCCCCGGAAGGAATTTCACAATCGGCATAACCCATCCCGATGCCAACTCCCAGGCTGGGTGAAAACGAACCACTGGTTACCGCTCCCACATCCTTACCTTTATAGACTATACGGTAATTATGGCGGGGTGAACGCCGGGAATCAGCGATAAAACAGAGCATCCTGCGGGTAACTCCATCTTGCTTTTGTTTTAAGAGGCTGGATTTTCCGATAAACTCCTTCTCCCAATCTACAAAATACCCCAGCCCTGCCTCTAATGGAGTGGTTTTTTCATCTATATCCTGCCCATAAAGGCTGTAACCCATCTCCAGGCGCAATGTATCGCGCGCCCCAAGGCCTATAGGTTTAACCCGCCGGTCACTAAGTAATTTCTCCCATAATTCCGGGATCTTATTATTCGGCATATACAATTCATAACCCAGCTCTCCGGTGTATCCCGTGCGGCTGATAATAATCTCTTCGCCCAGCAGCGTAAAATAATCGAAAGTATAATACCTCAAGCCTTTAATCCCCGGCCCAACTAAATCTGTTAATACCTCTGCGGCAAGCGGCCCCTGCAAATCAAGCTTGCCCAGCGACTGGGAAACATTCTCAAGGAGCCTTGCGCCGGTTAAATGTTTTTTTAGATGGGAAAAATCCTTATCAGTAGTGGCGGCATTAACTACAATCATCCACTCAGAACTGCCGATTCTATAAACAAGCAAGTCATCGATAATGCCTCCCTGCTCATTAAGCATAAACCCGTAACGGCAGGAATCTAACGGCATTCCCTCAAGGTTAACCGTCACTAAATTACCAAGGTTGCTCTTGGTTAAATCCGCCTGGATAATAAACTCGCCCATATGGCAGATATCGAATAACCCGGCGTTTTTACGCACCCAGTTATGCTCTTCAATTATTCCGCTATATTGAATAGGCATTAGCCAGCCGCCAAAAGGCGCAAGCTTAGCGGTCAATTTCTTATGATTATTGACAAGGGGGGTTTCAGCAAGTGCTAAATTTTCATTCATCCGCTTAAACTTTCTAAATTGGGAAAATAATTATTATATTTTTGAGGGGTAAATCTTTTATATTTATAACAAAAATAAACCAATATGTCAAGTAAGGACATAAGACGCTTTATATAACCAATGTAAACTCTTTGGTTTACGAAACAATTACTTACTTCTTTAGAAACTTACCTAATATAAACACCACGACAACGCAAATAAGTACCCCTATAACAGCTGAAGAAATATAAGCAAGGCTTAAGCTTGACAAAGGTTTATCTTCCCATCCCTTAAAGGCATAATCAGGGATCGGCGCGCTCCAAAGGTTTGAAAGCTTCCCCAGGCCCTTAGGGATATAACCAAGCAGCTCCTGCATCTGGCCGGTTCCCCACTCACCCCAAGCCGAGCCTGCCTTAAAATGTTCAGGTAGTAACAAACCCAGGGGAGACAAAATAATTAAGACACCAATAAAAAGCCAAAGTTTAGAAATGATCTTCATTGGATTTTTCTCCCTTCCGCCAAAAGCTCCAGGGCATGTTTTTGTAAATATTTTATTACCAAGGCAGTTACAATTGCCTCCACCCATCCAAAAAGCAAAAGATGCTCACCCAACATAGCAGGCAAAGCAACGTTTAAGCCATAAGGACAATACAAAGCTGCCCCGTTTGCTGTTTTATACAACATAGGCTGGATACCAAACATAAATCCGGTTATCCCGGCGGAGATATTAAGCGCGATATATCCGGCAATACCTGCGGCAACAACCCTTCTTCTTGAGTCTATCGGAGCTTTATAGCTGATTGCTTTATAAATATAATATCCGGCGAAAGGAAGCACAAACGCCATATTAAAACAATTCGCGCCTATGGCAGTGATCCCTCCGTCTCCAAACAGCAACGACTGAATCACAAGCGCTACTGTAATAGCGATACAGGCAGCCCATGGCCCAAGAAGTATCGCCACAAGCACCCCGCCTACCGCATGGCCGGTAGTGCCGCCCGGTATGGGAACATTGAACATCATGATCACAAAACTGAACGCCGCCCCTATCGCCAGCAAAGGCACCTGCCTGGAATCAAGGGTCTTCTTAACAATACGTGAAGCAGCTGTCCATATCGGCAGCATAATAAGATAAAGGAAGCCGCAAGTTGACGGCCCTAAATATCCATCTGGTATATGCATCCTATCTCCTTTCTGCGAATGCCCAATTAAAAAGTATAAACCCCGGTTAAAACCACCGAGTCATTGGCGTCTGTATTAGTTCCTGAAACTACCCTCTGGTAAGCTAATAAAAACTGCACCTTATCGCATGACCAGCCAATACCGGGAGATAAAGTCAGGTAATTTGCCGCCGTTGACGCAGCTCTTTGGCCATCCTGCCAAGTATCCCCCTGCACACACCCATTGGCTTCAAGCATCAGATTAAAACCTTTAGGTAAGAAATATTCTACCCCAAAATCATAATTAGTATAGCTGGCATACCTTGTTTTTACGCCATCCACCATCACCTTTTGGGGGAAGCTAAAAACAGCATCCGCGTGGAATAAAAATGGCTTAAGCTTTTTGGTCAGGATAAAACCAATCCCGGGATCCCAGGAACCGGTGCCCATAGAGTCGGTTTCCAATTTATCGGGGTTTAAATGCTGATATTTACCGGTAGGCATTTTAAGCTGGAACAAACCGGTTATATGAGGCAGCCAGCCTTTTTCTTCTATGGCGCAATAACGCAAAAACAAATAACTGTCCCCAAAACCGCTCTTACCGGCGCTTGCGCCATCCTGCCTGGTATAATTTTGTTGATAGACTGCCTGGGCGTCAATCTCTAACCTGTCGGTAACACCATATTGCATGAATAACTGCTCCTGGTACTGATACTGCCTGTCCCCTTTATTCAAACTGTGATATTTGCCGTCCGCATCAAAAGTACCTCTTGTCCTGTTGTAAAAAAAGAACGGCTGGATTACAAGCTCCCCCTTAGCGCAAAGCGGGGCTGTCCAAGTGGTCAGCGTGCCCGCTGAAACAGGATCCCACTCATCCTGCTGCGCATCCTCATGCGCATAAGAATCGGCATTCCAACAGCCCAACAACACCATCACCATTAAAATCAGACGCAGCATTTTTACTCCTTTCTGTGCTATCAATAAATATTTCGTGTTACTGTTGAATAAAAAAAATAACCCTTATATACCCTTGCCTGCGCTTGACATGCTCAAAGTAGCATGCTTTACCCCTTTAACGGATTTTAAGCTATCCGCTAAACGGCGCGCCTCTTTAGGGCTGCCCTTTAGCGCGATTATCTCCAAACAATTATTATGGTCCAGATGGATATGCTGCGAAGAAATAATCAGCTGGCCAAAATCATGCTGGATATCCATAAGCTTATTTACCAGTTCTCTTTTATGGTGGTTGTAAATTAAGGTAACTGCCCCGGCTATCTCATGGTTACCCTGCCACTGCTCCTGGATAAGCTCCTGGCGGATTAAATCGCGAAAGGCTTCTGAGCGGTTAGTGTATTTTCTATCCTTAATCAAGCGGTCAAACTTCATCAAGAGCTCTTTGTCTATTGAAACCCCAAAACGGATTAAAGGCATATCTTCCCTTTCCAAATAATGTGCTACTAATTTAATAATAGTAGCATGTCAGGTTTTAACTGTCAAGGCCTCTTTTTTCAGGATGAAGAATACCGGGATTGCGGATATCTCCACTACAACACTGATAATTATAACCGCCAATATTGAATGTTCATAAAGCAGGCCGGTAAATGCGCTGCCGATAAAAATCGCCAAGCCGTAAGCGGTATTAAATATCCCGTAACCGGTGCCCCTCTTCTTTAAAGGGGTCAGATCGGCAATCGCGGATTTCATAACTGTTTCATGAGCGCCCATAACAATCCCCCAGATTATTGCCCCGGTCAAAGCAAATGAAAACTTTGTGGAGAAAACAAATGCAGGTATAAATAAGGAGAAAACCGGAATAGCGATCAAGGTAACCAGTCCGGCCTTTTCATTGCCGCGCCTGGACTTAAAAATATCATAAGCCTTGCCAATAGCCAAAGCTGCCAATGCGTCAACCCCCATGGCTAAAGCGTAAAACAAAGGTATCTGCGCATCACTTAAGACATGTTTAGCTTTAAAGTGATAACCGATTAAAGCAAAATTAGCAAAACCAAGTGTAGTAATAAAGGTAAAGATTGTATAAATCCAGAAAACTTTACTTAGCTTATCTGTTTCCTGAGGCTTGGCTGCAGAAACCTCTAAAATTTCCGGATTAGGCAGGCGCCGGTACGCAAGTATTATGCAGAGCATTACCAAAATTAAGGGGATCCAAAGTAACGAATATCCGCGCTGATAATCTGGCAGAGCCCTATCCCCTTTACCGATAACCAGAAAAAGAATGGTAAAAATCAGCGGCCCGCTGATTGCGCCGATCTGATCGAGCACTTCAGCTATAGCAAAACCAAAGCCTGTTCCTACTTGTTTAGTGGCCTGGGACAGGATAGTGTCCTTTGCCGGGCTGCGCAAGGCCTTGCCTAATCTCTCAATAATAATAAAAATAACCGCTACCTGCCAGATACCGGTTAAAGCAAGTAACGGTACGCTGACCAACAGGCCATATCCAAGAAAAGTAAATAACCAATATGATTTAGTCTTGTCCGCGAAATATCCCGAAAACAAACGTATGGCGTAGCCCAGGAATTCGGCAACGCCGGCCACCAAACCTACTATCGCGGCGTTTGCGCCGAGAGTTTTAAGGTACGGGCCATTGACGCTGCGCGCCCCTTCATAAACCATATCCCCGAAAAGGCTCACTAAACCAAAAAGGAAAATAAGCTGAAACGCTGTTCTTTTTTTATTATTCATATTAATAAGACGCTTTATGTAATCTTATCATAATCAACGGGTTGTGCAACAATTCTTTCTCGAGGCCGGCCTCGTCTTTTGGGAAATAACCTGCCATGAATCTTTATTATCCTATTTATGAATTCCTTATTGCCTAATGGAACATCCAACATTCGAAACATTTCCTCCTCATTGCTATCAGAATTGCCCAAAAACTTCTTATAGGCCATACGTCTTAGATTGACATCTTGACCAAATTCATCAAAAATAGGGCTCTGCGTAGTAATCCCGTCCTGTTCTCCTAAGCAATAAAATCGCGCGCTGCTAAAAATATAGTCCTGTGCCTGAAAAACCATATTCGCCCTTACTGGATTTCTCTCAATATATCTGCCGCAAGCAAACAGATATTCTCCTTTCTGTACTGGCTGGAGCCTGAATCTCCCCTGCCACAAAAAACCCGAAGTAAAATATTTCTTATGGTAATAACACGTATAAGCACGGTTGATCCCGGCCATACAGCTGGATATACGCTCAGGCTCACCTATCTCTAATAAAAGATGATAATGATTCGGCATAAGCACCCAGTGGTAAATCTTAAGGTTAAATTTATCCCTGTATTCTTTAAGCAATTTTATAAAATAAAGATATTCCCCTGTCTCATTAAAAACCGCTTCTTTTTTATTCCCCCTGTTAATCAGATGAAAAATAAAAGAACCAGATAGTTGATGCTTTCTAGTATAAGTTGGCATATCCCTCCCTCCTTTTACTATCAAGAGACGTAAAAAAAGGATAATTCTAACAACTTTTTTGTATTCAAACATACTCCATAAAAAACAATCCCGCTCTTAGGATTATAGAATAAAAAGAATTGTTTCGGAACTTGTTTATTTACAAAAGGTTAGATAAAACGTCTTGAGGTTTAGCGGTAGAATTTGGGCTTGGGATATTTATAAGGCTTCTTTGTTTGGCCCTGCCTCGATTGTCCATGATGAGACTGGCGGCCGGAATGGTGATTGGATTTTTGAGCGGATTCACTGAATCTATCAAGAGTAAGCTCGGCATGTTTTGATACGGGCAAAGTAGCTTTAATAAGTTTCTCGATATCGGCTACATCATGCCCCTGATCAGGCGTAGCGAAAGAAATGGCGTGGCCCTTATGCCCTGCGCGGGCGGTACGTCCGATACGGTGCACATAATTCTCCGCGTCCTCAGGTAAATCATAATTAACCACCAGTTCAATGCCGGTAACATCAATACCCCGGGAAGCGATATCGGTAGCGACCAGCACCCTGTATTTACCGGATTTAAATCCCTCCAAAGCCTCCCGGCGCTGGCTAAGGGAACGGTTAGAATGGATCTCTGAAGCGGAATGCCCCATATCCCTGATTGATTTAACTATTTTTCTGGCGTTATGTTTAGTACGCGAAAACAAAAGTACTGAGCCATGATATTGAGCGAGCAGTTTCTTAAGCAGCTGTGATTTAGCCTCTTTTTTTACGATAAACAGCTCCTGGGTAACCTTTTCAGAGGTCGTCCCTGAAGGAGCTATTTCAACGCTCAAGGGCAATTTCATATATTTAG
>Ga0265297_10004002_pt1 | contig 25067 bp, 33 predicted proteins | sample Munlanlwell13791_FD_192502 | JGI IMG/M metagenome (GOLD analysis project Ga0265297, IMG submission 192502) | Leachate microbial communities from a municipal landfill in Southern Ontario, Canada - Leachate well 137-91 | ecosystem: Engineered > Solid waste > Landfill > Unclassified | place... | reverse complement strand
AACGGGATGCTTTTCACCTTTCCCTCACGGTACTTGTTCACTATCGATCATAAGAAGTATTTAGTCTTAGGTCATAGTCGACCTGGCTTCAGACGGGATTTCACGAGTCCCGCCCTACTTAAGATAGCAAACCACGAAGAATTAAATCTTTTCATTTACCGGGCTATCACCGTCTCTGGCCGAGCTTTCCAGCTCGTTCAACTAAGAAATAATTTTTTTGACTTCGCCCCGTTGATCTGGCAACAGGCGTTTGTATCTTGCAACACCGAAAAAACATGTGGCTCCAGAGCCTTCTGTAACCAACTTAGCGAACTAAGCTGATTACTCGGTTATTTCGGTTTAGACTTCTCCCCTTTCGCTCGCCACTACTCAGGGAATGATTAGATTATTTTATTTTCCTCCGGCTACTAAGATGTTTCAGTTCACCGGGTCTTCCAGCTCGCCTAAAAGGCTGAGCTTCCTCGATCTTCAATCGAGGGGGTTTCCCCATTCGGAGATCTGCGGGTCAAAGGTTGCTTGCCACCTCACCGCAGCTTATCGCAGGCTGCTACGTCCTTCATCGTCTTCTTATGTCAAGGCATCCACCATACACTCTTAACGTGATTTTCCCACGCTTTTATTTTTAAAGCTACAAAAAGCGTGTTTTTTAGCATCTCATTACAGCGCCCCTAATCTCGGACGAAAAATTGAGATTTCAGGACAAGATGCTAGATTTACTTTATATTTTTGATGTCTTTACTCTAACATGAATTGTTAAGGTTCGCAGGGCGCAAAAAAACCGCTTTGGAGCGGTTCTAAGTAATCGCAAAATAGCCATTATTTAGAATCGCTTTTTAACATGGTTTCTGAACTGTTTTTGCATATTATTTTTGGCTTTTTCAGCCCTGTTAAAACTGATAACAATTATAACTGTTTTAAAAATTATGTCAAGGGGGATAAACTGTGCAAAAAATAGCCATAATTAGGCTATTTTTAAGTGTCTGAATTTAATTATTTTTTAATCGCCTAACAATTGCGGATCCTCCATCTGTCTCTCGGCTGCCTCGCGGCTTATTTCATTCGCCTGATAAAGTTGTTTAATATGTCTATCTAGGGTGACCATTCCCATATTCGCCCCTGTTTCCAGCGCGCTTTTTATTTGTGCTATTTTGCCTTCGCGGATTAAATTGGCAATGGCTGAATTATTAACTAAAATTTCCCGCGCCGCCACTCGCCCCCCTTTAAGACGCGGCAATAGTCTTTGAGAAATTACCGCGCTTAAAACCGACGAAAGCTGTGATTTGATTTGCGCTTGTTGATGGGGTGGAAAAATATCAATTATCCGATCAATAGTTTGGGCGGCGCTATAAGTATGGAGCGTCGCTAAAACCAAATGGCCGGTCTCCGCCAAGGTAACCGCAGCGGCAATTGTTTCTAAATCGCGCATCTCGCCGAGCATAATCACGTTCGGATCTTGTCGTAAAACATGTTTTAAACCAGCCGCGAAACTAATCATGTCGTTACCTAGTTGTCTTTGCGAGATAATACTTTTATTCGGCGTAAAAACAAATTCAATCGGATCTTCTAGAGTAATAATATTGGCGCGACGCGTGTCATTAATATGGTTAACCATAGCGGCGAGTGTCGTGGATTTTCCGCAACCCGTCGGACCGGTCACTAAGATAAAGCCTTGCGGCAAATCCAAAAGCTTTTCAACGACTGGTGGCATACCAATTTCCTCTAAGGTCGGCTGGTGTTCATCGATTACTCGCGCGACAATCATGATATTATTTTTTTCAAAGGCTAAATTAAGTCGATAACGATAGCCGGCGATTTGGTAACCAAAATCCAAATCCCGCTTATCCAAAAAACGAGCCTTCTGCTCTTTAGTAATCAAAACGTCAATTATATTCTCTAGATCCAAATTGGATAATTTCAAAAAGTTTCCTTCGGGCACGACTTCGTTGATATCTTTTAATTCGCCGTCAATTCTTAAAATCGGCGCCTGATCAAACAAAAGATGAACATCCGAAGCTTTCTTTTCCGCCGCCAATTTTAACAAATTATTAATATCCATATAATTAAAAATTGAAAATTACAAATTAAAAAATTATAATTTTCAATCTTTCAATTTTTAATCTTTTAATCGTCTACCAGGCCATTTTCTTAATTCCTTTGGCCGCGGCATCAACTTGCGCTTCTTGTTTTGACGAACCTGATCCGGTAGCGATCAATTCTTCTTCCAAATATAAACCGACTTTAAAAATCTTGGCGTGATCCGGTCCGGTTTCATCTAAAAGTTGATAATGAGGTGTAACACCCTTAATTTCTTGGGCCTTTTCCTGAAAATGTGATTTTGGATCCAAATAAGTTTGGTTGGCTAAGATGTCATCAAATTTTGTAACGATATTCTTCGTTACAAATTTTTTAGCTGCCTCAATCCCCTGATCTAAGTAAATCGCACCGATAATCGCTTCAATCGCGTTAGCTAAAATAAACTGGCGAGATTTTTTATTCTTATCGCGCGCCTCGCCTTTGGATAAATACAAACATTCTTCCACGCCTAGTTCGGTCGCGACCTCATACAGCATCTTGGCGTTAACGAGCGAAGCACGCCAATTTGTTAAATCTCCCTCTGGCGTCGTTGTAAAATTTAAATATAAAAATTCAGTGACAATGATTTCCAAAACCGCGTCGCCTAAAAATTCTAATCTTTCGTTATGGCCAATTTTAAAATCCGGATGCTCATTCAAATAGGACCGGTGAACCAAAGCCTGTTTCAGCAAGCCTTCATTTTTGAATTTGGTTCCCAATCTTTTTTGTAATTTTGCCAAATCACTTCCTGCCATATAAAATTTAATAATCTTTTAAATCGCCGACGCTTATTCTCCGAGCATTTCCATCATTTCTTTATCTTCGTTTGGCTTATTGGTGGCTTCGCTTTCTTCTTTCTTGGCCATCTCCATTTCTTCCTTATTGTCGCGCTTCTGAATTTCCGGTTCATCATTATATAAAGCGCCTAAAACGCCGTTAACAAATTTCCCGGACGAATCGCCACCGAAACTTTTAGCAATTTCAATAGATTCATTAATGGCGACGCGGGGTGGAATACTCGTATACATTAATTCATAGATTCCTAATCGCAAAATATTGCGGTCAACTGTGGTAATCTGATCGAGCGGCCATTCGGTCGCGTATTTAACAATTTGTTTATCAATTTTAACCAAATGCTCTTTGACGCCGGTCACTAACTCTTTAACGAAGCCACCATCATCAAAATTTGGGGCGAAATTAGCGAAATTATCAACGATTATTCGGTCAATATCTCCTTCTTTTTGACCATTAAAATCCCAAGCAAACAAAGTTTGCAGAACAATCGTCCGAGCTAAATGTCGATTAGACATAATTATTTCTTTTTAGTCGCCTTAGTCTTTATTTTTAAAACTTCTTTTCCTTTATAACTGCCACAGAAACGGCAAACCGTATGCGGTTGACGCATCTGGCCGCATTTTGGGCATTTTTTTAGAGTCGTTTTCTTTAAAGCCAAATGAGATCGGCCCTTATGACTCGCGCTATGAGTCTTTCTTTTTTTAGGATTAGCCATATTTTATTATTCAAAATTGAAAAATTGAAAAATTATTTATTAAATCTTTTAATTTTCAACTTTCAATCTTTTAATTATCTTAATTTTAGTATATCTTAAATCTAGTATTAGTCAATTAATGCCTATTAAACCGGACTTTTTGGTTTCGATCCGACAATTTTCTCAAATTCTTCTTTTTCCAGGGTTTCTTCTTTGAGAAGGGCGGCGACGATTTTTTCCAGTTTCTCTTTTTGTTCAATAATAATCTTTTGCGCCCTAGTTTCGCCCTGCTTAATAAAGCTGGAGATTTCCTCATCAATTTTTTCCGCGACTTTCTCGCTATAATCGCGCTGCTCATGAATTTCTCTTCCAAGGAAGATCATTTCTTCTTTTTCGCCGTACGTGCGTGGGCCTAGATGATCGCTCATACCGAAGTCAGTTACCAGGCTGCGCGCTAAAGCGGTCGCCCGACGTAAATCCGAAGTCGCCCCGGTTGTTACTTCGCCAAAAATATCTTTTTCCACTAAGTGGCCGGCAAGCAAAACAGCAATCTCCGAAATAAATTCAGATTTGGCGTGCATATGGCGGTCTTCGGTCGGGGCCTTCAAAGTATAGCCGCCGGCCGAACCTCGGGCAATAATAGAAACCTTATGGACCGGATCAGCGTCCGGTAAAAAATGCGAAACCACGGCATGACCGGCTTCATGATAAGCGGTAATCTTTTTTTCCTTTTCCGTAATCACTCGGCTTTTTCTTTCCGGCCCGATCATTACTTTCTCAATCGCTTCAAATAAATTTTCATTGATAATTTCTTTTTTGTCGCCGCGCGCTGCCAAAATTGCCGCTTCATTTAAAATATTAGCCAAATCCGCGCCCGAAAAACCGGCCGTGCGCTCGGCAATCTTTTTTAATTCTACTGATTTGGCTAGCGGCTTCTGACGGGCATGGACCAAAAGAATTTCTTCACGATCTTTTAGATCCGGCAAATCAATCATTACCCGGCGGTCAAAACGTCCGGGTCGCAGTAAGGCCGGATCTAATACATCCGGCCGATTAGTCGCCGCCACGACAATAATATTTTGCGTTGGTTCAAAACCATCCATCTCCACTAAAATTTGATTCAAGGTTTGTTCCCTTTCATCATGCGAACCGCCTAGACCCGCGCCACGCCGACGGCCAACGGCGTCAATCTCGTCAATAAAAACAATACAAGGCGCATTCTTTTTCGCTTTTTCAAAGAGAGAACGCACTCGTGAAGCCCCGACGCCGACAAACATCTCTACGAATTCCGAGCCGGACATATGAAAAAACGGCACTTGCGCTTCACCGGCCACCGAACGAGCGAGTAAGGTCTTGCCGGTTCCCGGTGCGCCTAACAATAAAACACCGCGCGGAATTTTCGCCCCGAGCTCATGAAACTTTTTCGGAAATCGTAAAAATTCCACGATTTCTTTTAGCTCTTCTTTCGCTTCTTTAGCGCCGGCCACGTCTTTAAAGGTCGTCCGATTCTTAGCATCCGGTTTAAAATCCTTAGCCGTCGATTGTCCAAAACTCATTGCCCGTGAATTCGCGCCCTGCAGACCACGCATCATAAAAAAAATAAAGACGCCAACAAGAAGCAACGGCAGTAAAAAAGGAATAATATTCGCTAACCAATAATCCCAACCGCTCTCATCTTTGACTGACATCTTAATGGCAGTTGATTTTTCCGGATCAACTTTAAAATTATTTAAAAGCGTTGATAAAGAATCACTAGGTTCTTTTTTGACTGTTTCTTTCTGATTATTCTTAAGAATAATATTTAGCTGGTTTCCGCTGACGACAATCTCGGAGACCTGGCCTTCATTAATTTGGTTAATCAGCGTTTCTAAGCCCACGGTCTCGCTTTTAGTATTTTTATTGGAAAAAGCATTAAAAATAGCGGCGAGCACTAAAAAAACTATGAAGAATAATAGAAAGTTTTTGATTAGTTTTTTCATAAGATAAGGATAAATTTAGTACTTTTATTATAATACGAAAAAAAGCGTTTGACAAATCAGAAAAAAGCCGATTAGCAACCAAAATCTGTCTAAAAACGCCCGGAAAATCCGGGCATTTTTATCAATTTTTATCTTAACTTGACGTTTATTTAGCTTTTTTAATCGCCTTGGCTTTCTTTTCTTTCTTCTCTTCCTTAACTTCTTCTTTAACTTCGCTCTTTTTCGCTTTAGCGGACTTATCTGTTTTTAATTCTTTAGTTTTCTCTGCCTTATCAACTTTTTCGGTTTTTTCAACTTTTTCCGCCTTTTCTTTCTTTTCAACCTTAGTTGGTTCTTTGCCGACGCCGGCTAATTTTAAACCCAAGCGATGTTCCGAGGGAGAAATACTGACCACTTCAAAATTTTTAACTTCACCAGGTTGATATAACTCCGTAATCTTCTCTTTGCCGCCCAAATTTAAGAGACTAACATGAGCTAGGCCGTGGATTTCTTCATCGAGCTTAACAAACAAACCGAAGGGATTAACTTTCAAAATTGTCCCGCTGACAATCTGCCCAATTTGATATTTAGCACTGGCCTCCAGCCACGGATCAACCAATAATTTCTTGGCGCTTAAAAACACCTTGGCGCCGTCGATAGAAATAATTTCCGCCTTGATCTTATCGCCGACTTTATACATCTCGCTCGGCGAATCAATTCTTTGCCAGGCTAATTCGGAAATGTGGACTAAACCTTCAATGTTCTCACCAAAGGTAACGAAGACACCAAAGTTAGTAATGGCCGTAATCTTACCGTCCACCGTCATGCCGATCTTATATTTATCTAGGGCCGGTTTTTGTTTCTTATTCCAGACGTCCTTTTCGCTGAAAATAACCTTATTGTCTTCTTCACTTAACGTCATTACTGTGACTTCAAACTCCGAGCCGACAAAGGATTTTAATTTTTCTAATATTTTACTTTTATCGCCGCCAGAAATGCGCGGATAATTTTCTGGTGCCAATTGAGAAACTGGCAAAAACCCGTCAATCTGGCAATAACGGCTCAACAAACCACCCTTATTAGCATCCATAATTTTAACCTTAACTGTGGTCTTATCTTTTATGGCCTGACGTAAATTATTCCAAGCCTTTTCTTGCCCGACTAGCCGGAAAGATAATTCTAGCTCGCCATTTTCATTTTCTTCGTCGATAACGGCCGCTTCGATTTCATCGCCCGGTTTAAGCTCGGAGAATTCCGGAACCTCATTGTACATTTCCGGCCCACGGACAACGCCCATTAAAACACCGTCTATATCCAGTTTTACTTCTGACTTTGAGGCCGCCACCACTTTTCCCTTAACAATATCGCCGACTTGTGGAATTTTAATGTCGTCTTTTTCCAGCAACTTAGCAAATTCGTTATCGGTTATCAAATTCTTATCCTCCATATTATTCACGGTTAACTTTTTATAATAAAAAAAGTTTCCCTAACCTGATCTGACGATCAAGTTTCGCGGTCACCTCCGGCAATAGCCATCTAACCCGCAAATTTTCTTAAAGGTGGTTATTAAATTAATTACTTCAAGTTTACTCCTAAAACTCAATCTTGTCAATCTACCAACTAAACCGTTTAAGCCCCCTAATCTTGGTCAAAAATCAGTTTAAACAAAAAATAGTCCGGACGGACTATTTTAAAAATTATTTTTCGCAAAACTCACGACTTGCGCCTCGCCGAAAACGACTAAAAAGCAAACTTTGAGGCTCTTCTAAATGATCGCGATAAAGACCCATACGAAAATGCATTTCGGCCGGTAAATGATCATAGCCGATATGGCCTTCATATTTACCTTTATCAGCCCCATCAAGAGCCACGCCGCAATAACCAGAGTGATCTTTGTTCCACTGATAATTAACCAAGAGATCGTGCCAAGCGCCTTTTTCCGCGTTAGGTTCGTTAAATAAGGTTATCCATTCATCTTCATTTTTTATAGTAAATCTTAATTCGCCGTTAATGTAGCGTAAAGCTAGCGGCGGATTTTCGTGGCGCTTAGTAGTTTTATTATTCCGCCACTGGGCAATGACTAAGCGATTATCGACTACCAAGAAATTTTTAGGAATGTAAAAAGATAAACCATACCAAATATTAGCTCCTGGTTTTATAAAATACTCAGCCTTCTCTCCTATTTCACAACGTTCACGTATTTGCCCGGCGGCCGGCCCCTGCCTCAAAAAATCACCCGGGTGAACCGTAAGTTCAACGGCTTTTTCTCCTGGCCGATCCGGAGCATCAACTTGTTGGTAACCATTCGGTGGCAGCCGATCCAATTCCCATATTTTACCCAAAGATTGGCCGTCAAAATCATCGCGAAGTTCAACCGGTGGCTCTAGCTCCGATTTTGATCTAATGTAATTATTCTCAAGAGAATCAAATTTTGGCATATAAGCAATAATCCATCTATAATTATCAAACATTATAAAATTTAAATCATTCTTTCAACTAATCCCTCAGAAGCTCTTAAATGCAAGCGTTCACCATCTTTGATAATATCGGTAGCATATTTAGTGCCGGTCAGGCAAGGAATCTTCATCTCTCGGGAAATAATCGAGGCATGAGAGAGCGTGCCGCCATCATTAGTGATAATGCCGCTTACGCGCTTAAGATACGAGACAATATCCGGTTTAGTCATCGGGGTCACTAAAATATCGCCAACTTTTATTCTATGGTAATCTTTTTTAGACATTATCACTATGGCCCGACCTCGAACATTACCTAAATAAGATACTTGCCCTCTGATTAGCTTGGCTCTGATATCAACTTTCAGATGCGCTAACTCTTTTTTTAGCACTCTTTGGACATCGGCCAATTCGTATTCCTTGGTCCGCAAACTTTTAGTTACAACCAGATAATTTTTAGCTCTCTGTCTTATTTTACTTATATTAATCTTTCCAGATTTCAAAAAAATCGACAACTCTTTCCTCCGCATTAACGGCGTTAAATTTAACAGCCGCTTGTTATATCGGGAAAAACATTTAGGGAATTTGTGTTTCATGTCCATGTCAATCGTGTACATTCTTATCTTATCGAATCTTTTACCGTGTTTTTTTAAAAAGTTCTTTATGTTTGGCTTATCGGCTCCATAACCGAGAAAAACAAAAAACAAAAAATAGATTACTGTCTGCAAAAAATTTCTATCTAACTCCAAGAGTTTCCGTCTGATATTGTTTTTATCTTTTAGAACAACGATCTCCTTAAATAATTGATAATTCCTGGCGACTAATTCATCATATACATCCATCATCCTTCTAACAGCGGCGACATCTTTGGCGACCCCGTCAATCAAGGCATAGGAGCGCCTAACATCTTTGGGATCTCGATAGATATTTAAAATGTCTTTATTTCCATAAAATAAATTGTACCGCAAAGTTGTGCCGACTATCTTTCTCATTATCTTATAGGCATCGTTAGTATAATCTGCCCATAGAAATGGATATTCCCTGGTCACTACTTTCTGCCAATTGATTTTTGGTAATTTGGTCATAAAATATCTTTATTTAATCTTCTTTATTAATCCGTGCTTGGCGTCGACTTCGACCATATCTCCATCTTTAAAAACCTTAGTAGCCGTTTTTGTCCCCACGATACACGGAATTTGCAGTTCCCTGGAAACAATAGCGGCATGCGAGGTTATCCCACCTTCGTTTGTAACTATCGCGGCTGCTTTTTTCATGGCTGGCAACAAGGCGGGATTAGTAGCCACGGCGATAAGTATATCACCAGGCGATAACTTTGAAATATGTCTTACTGAATTAATTATTCTGACGGTTCCTTTTACGATTCCGCCATAAGCTGGCGAGCCTTTTAAGACAGTATTTGTATTTTGTACCTTGAACTTTGGCTTTATCCTATTCCATTCTGCTCGTGCTTTTTGGCCGGAACTAACCTTGGAGCCATCTTTAAAATCATAGTAAAACAAACATTGAGACAACCTTTTAAAAAGCTCTGGTTTTATTTTTTTAATATTTTCAAATAATCCTGGATACTCGGAGACCATTAAGAATTTCATCTCTAGCGTGCCAATACCTAGTCTTCTAGCCAATTCATCCTGGATCTTCTTGAAATTAAAAAGCGCCTCAATAAATTCATATTCCCTGGCCCATTTATAATAAGCTAAGTTTCTTATAGATTTAAAAGTATCAATTTCTTTTTTATTTAGATTCAATTCTTTTACGGCCTTGTCAAATTCCCTACTGGTTTTATTCCGATATTCAATTATATTATTTTTTTGTCTGTTTAAATCCTGTTTTGTTTTTTCCAGGATAAGATTAACAAGATAATTATCATCCCAGCCAGCGCTATCGCACAGATCATAGGAAAGCCAGCCATGTTTATCTAAAATTTCTTTGATTTCCTGACTGTAATTTCTCCTGATGCTTTTAAAAGAATACTTTGGCTCTTTTTTCATTCTTTTAGCGAGATTTATAATAGCCAAATCAAAGTCGGAATTACGATTTAATCTAGGCTGGTTAGTGAGCGCTACATATAGCCTGGAAAAATTACCCTGGCCGGCTAGCGTTTTCTCTTTTATGATTTTTTCGGCTTGTTTATACAGGACATTATCCTGTGAATAGCCGACTAGTATCGCAACCGTCCCGTAAGAATACATCTTCATGAATTGATTGGAAAATTTTTTTACTATATCTAATAATTGGTAATCCGATATTTCTGCGATAACTCTAGTTTTTATTTTTATAAACTTATTTAATCTTAACGCTTTTAAATACGCGATTTTTAATGTTTTTAATAAAAAATCTGGATTAGCGAGGGCTTGCCTGGCGATAGCGTTGGCTGTATTTAAAAACTGACTCTCAGAATACAGGTAGGTATTTTCAGTATTTTTATAATAATTAAAACCGAAGTTAATCGAACTTTTAGGAAAGATTTTTTTGAATCCTTTAACCGTGGCCTCCGTAACCATGCTCATTACATATAAAGAGTAGGAGCGGTTGGGCCAGATAGCCGTAAGTTTGTGCTTCATACGGCTATATTATAACACAAAACAGCCCGTGTAGGCTGCTTTTGTTTGTGAGCTCCTTTTGCAGTTTGGTTATAAATATCTCATAACCATTGACAAAAAAATAATAATATTATATTGTGATATAAACTACACTATTTAAAGAACATTCAAAAAAAACCATAGCCATGAGCCAGAAAAAATCGAACCAACGTCGCTCCTCAAAAAGAAATAATTTAGAGAAAGTGGCAAGAGAAAACCAAGAATTCAGAGAAGGCGCAATGAGATTACAAGGATCTCTGGCTGCCGAAGAAAAATTCTTCAATGACGCGCGATGGAGCAAGACAATGAGAGAGGGCTTGTAGAAATCGACGCTGAACATCAAAAAAAGAACAGGCACTAACCTGTCCTTTTTCTTTATGAGCTCCTTTGGCAGTTTGGTTATAAAACTAAGCCAATCTTTTAACCCATCACAATTAATAAAATAAATCTAGTTTAATCTGTTTTGAGCCCGACAAATATCTTTAGCTTCTTCCATTTTACATTCACCTGTTTCGCTCCTAATAAATTCAATTACTAAATCGTCGCTAATTGGGGCATCTAAATAAAGTTTGAAGACTGAATAAAATTTTTCCCCATTAATATTATTATAGTTTATTAAAAATGATAAATATAATTTAGCGACCGCTTGAAAAGCCTCGTCGGTTAATTGTTTTAATACAAGATGCTGTTTAAGCCATATCATATTTGTACCCTGGATGCCTCCATTTGGCATTTTTCTTGTCGGAAAGAATATCCTTTTCTCATCCCCATTGGATTCTAGGATAAAATTAGACTGTTTGAAGGTAAACTCATAAGTATAGCCTTCAATTTCTATAGGATGAACTTGAATGTTATATGCAGTTGTTTCACCAATATTTCTTAAAGCAAAATATTCATTTCCTCCTTCGCCCCTTAAATATAAATTTAATACCGGCCTGAGTCTTATACTATTGGTCTCTTGAGCTGCCTTTGTATATAAATAAATTATATATCCTGTTAGTCCTAAAATAATTATACTTATAATATCTAAATAATTTTCTAAAGTCATAAAATTAAAATTTATTCCAAAGTTATAAATTTGGTGAGAATAATAAATGATTAAAATAAAAGGATATAAGTTCATTTTAGATAGTAAATAAACTAAATACAAATATACAAAAACCCTCATTACGAGGGTTTCTGTAATCTGGGGATTATAAATCCCCGTAAATGGAGCTCCTTTTGCAGTTTGGTTATAAATTTAAAAATTTTAAATCTTTAAACTATGATTAAAATATTATCTTGTAGATTTATCGGCAAGTTTTGCTAATAAACTAATAAAAGCAATAAATTCTAAAGCCATCTCTTCGTTGTCTTTAATAAGTTTATGTGCCCGTGGATTACGCAAGCCCGAAACAGCCCCTGAGAACATCATCATAAAACCTTTTTGTTCCTCAATATCAGAGGCATCTGCTAAAGAGTTAAATTTTAAAATTGGTGCTTTCGGGCTAAAAACATATTCCATTAACGCCACCCCGTCTTTATCTTCGATGCCACTATTTAACCGAACCAACGCATTTAATGCTTTTACCGAATCTTCAATAGCGTTTGCATAATGCCCATCATGGAACAGTTGGCCAGCTGCGCGTTCAATAGCAGGGTGAAGTTCTAACCCTTCATAAGCTTTTAAAGTTTTTCCAACTATTGTACGGCCTGCATCAGTCAATTCCTCTAAAAAACCCTTTTTTATAGATTCAAGGTTGGCTTTTGAGGTAGAAATTCCACGGGCCAAATCATCTCTAATCTTCCCTACAGGCATGTCCGACCAAACTATACTAGGGGTTAAATTAGCTACGGCGTGTTTATATCGTTGATATTCAACCGTATCGGCTCCAAATATGGAAACAAGAAATGAATCCAATTCTCTTTCCATAGCGTCGACACGAGCATCTCCAATATCATTTACTGAATTAACATTAAATTCTTCTAAATCTGTGATTCTCCTTTCTATCTTTGGAATTGCTAATTCCATCTGTTGTAAAGATAAATTTGCGGACACTGGGGTGGTTTGTTTTGCTTTTGTTGGCATAATATTTAGATTATTCTTTGTTATCGAGATGAAAAAACTTTTGTTATTTCATCTTTTGATAATTTAAGTTTTGCTTTTTTTGATATTTTTTGGATTAAGTCTATGAAATCATCCTGAGCATCCTCTCCGCTACTCATTTTCCCCATAACTTTAAAAATTTGCTCTTTAATTAATCGATGATTAGAATACCAATATTTAGTTTCATTTAGCACCTCTAAAACTTTATCCTTTTCGCCATGATAAGTAGACGACATTTGATAAACATAGGAAATTAATCTCCGCAAAAAATCTCTATGTTGTTGTTTTTCATAATTACGTTTTCGGAGCCATTCCCCCACAACAACGGCAACTACTGGTGATAATAAAATCACAATTAGTTCTTTGTGCCTAGTCATAAAATCTAATGCAGCATTAACAATACTTATCATACCCTCTGAATTAATAGGAATATAAATAAATTTATTTATTCTTGCTATTATTTACTTTTTTATCGTCATACCCACAATCCGGGCACGGCTCTCGAAAAGCCGGTTTATTTTCTTCGCAGTTCGGACAAGTATAATCCGGCTCCTTTTTTTCATCACTAAACATAAATTTTATATTAAAATATTAAATTCACTTACTATTATTAATCTTTTCAATATATCGACACCTAGGATAGCTTTCACATCCGTAAAATTCACCAAATTTTCCGTCTCGTTTTTTTAAAAAATTACCGCAAACAGGACATTTTTTGACTTCAAGCTTTGTTATCGTAACCGGACCGGCTGGTTGCCATTGGTCTGCCCATCCTGTTCTGGCCGGAGTAACGGCGCGCGCCTTTCCTCTTTTTGCATTTCTGTGCATATTTATAAACCAGAGGGCGGACTAAGCCGCCCCCTCAGTTTTTATTTAGTTTGGTCTACAATTGGAGTCGAGGCTGCGTTCGCTTTAACAAAAGCTATTGCATCTTTAGCGCTCTGTTTCGTAGTGTACCCTTCGCACCAACAAATAGTATTGCCATTATTAGCTTGCAGTATCCAATAATATTGGTTGGGTTGATAATTCTTTAAGATAAACTTCGCCATTGATTTTCTGGCCGAATATGCTAATATAATAATAGCCTAATCGGCTGATACATTTTTAATATCCTTTAAAACTATACCAACCTTTCTGTCCAAACCATGGAGAGGACTATAGTTATTACAGGACTTTATGCAAGAAATCAGGATGCACCCTGATTTTTTGTTATATAAATTTACTTTTATCTAATTTAACAACAAAGATTTCTTTTCCATTAAAATTAACTTTTTCCCAATCATAACGTCCATGATGAGTATCTAAATCAATATTGTAAGTTTTAAAAAAACTACGAGCAACTATGCTCCCCCCGTAACCTATTTTGCTGTGCATAACGGAAAATTTACTTTTCTCATTTTCATCATTTATAAAGTTAATCCCAATAGCCTTATTTTCACTATCCCAAAATAAAACGGCGTATTTATAGTCTTTTATTTTGTTATCTTCATAAAATTTTTGAGGAAAACCGATGCTATTGGATTTTGTTATTGTTATTCTGTTCTCCAATCTTGCATTTCTACCATCAAATTTAGTAAAATTAAACCCCATATGTTTTTTATTGCTTTATTATCTCTTAATCTGCCACTATTATACCTCGCCAACAATTCTCTTGTCAAGTGTCTAGAAATAATTTATTTTTAACATTGCTTTAATTTTATTAAAATTAGCCAAAAAACACCTTAAATAATTAGCACTTTATTTATTGGCAAAAATATGCTATTATAAAGGCACAATTAAATAAATCAAACCTAAACCTTAAAGTTTCTTAAGGCATGGTTTCAAGTCCTAGATAGTAGAAATGGTCTTCTGACCGGTTTTTTGCTATCTAGGCCTATCCTCGAAAGGGGGTAGAAATCGAGTCGGGAGACCTTTTTTGTATGCTAAATTCTATAAAACAAATTGCGTTTGAGATAAATACGCTTCTAACCCTGGCTGGATTCGTTTATTTTGTTAAAACAATCAATAACGTGTGGGAAAATAATTCTGGAAATAAAGAAAAGAAAACGTCTTTAGAAAAACTCTGGAAAGGCTTAGCTCTAACTGTATTGATTTTAATGTTAATAGCTGTTCTTGCGCTTAGCGGGCAATATCTAAGAGAAATGGAGTGCAATATTTATTAAAAATGAACTTATCTATTATCCAATCAGACATTACTAAAATTAATGCCGACGCCATAGTCAACCCGGCCAACGAAACATTACTTGGTGGTGGAGGCTGCGATGGTGCTATCCATATATCGGCTGGTTCAAAGTTATCAGAAGAATGTAAAACTCTTAATGGTTGTAGAAAGGGCGAAGCTAAAATAACAAAAGGCTATAATCTGCCAGCTAAGTATATTATTCATACAGTCGGGCCGATCTATGGGCAAGAAAATGGAAATGAAAAGCAGATACTAACCAACTGCTACGTTAATTGTTTCAAACTTGCCAAAAAAAATAAAATAGAAACAATCGCCTTCCCTTGTATTGGCACTGGCTGTTATAAATTTCCTAAAGATGAAGCCGCTAAAATTGCCATTAGTGTCGCAAAACGTTATGTCGACTATTTTAGAGAGATAATTTTTGTCTGTTTTTCTGAATTAGACTATAAAATTTATCAAAAATTGATAAATGATGGCAGCACTCCGGCTGGCATCACCTTAAATTCCCTATGAGAAGGGGGTGAGCTAAGGTTTAAATCTAATTTCCGTATAATTTCCAACTCAATAAAAACTATGGGTAGAAAAGTCAAAATAAGGGGGTGGCTAATTATAATAATCGGAGCCTCTCTGACCTATTTAGTTCAGCCTATTCTGACACAAAGCAGTTTCGCCCTATCGAATCCGATATCACGAGCTAACTTGGCCTATGCTGGAGCTGTTTTAGGTATAGGAGGCGAAATTTTAATTTGTCTTGGAATTATTATAAGTATTTTTAAGTGGTTTCAAGCTAAATTTTCTAAAAAACAAGAAATAAAAAAATAATTTATAAATTTTATGAAAAGAAAATCAATTTTAATTATCATTTCTTTCTTACTAATAATAATTGGTAACATTTTTGCCTTTCGCTCCATTAGAGAAGACTACAGAAATAATACCTATTTTATTTTAGCGGTCGATACAACAAATGGAACCGAACAAGATGTTAAATGGATTGATGAACACTATAATTTTTGGCAATTAAAACTAGAAAACAATAAACTGAAATATGATGTGGGGTTGAAAATGCTTTGGACGCTTGATGCGTTGTTACTTTTAACCGTTTTTTCTCTCTTAAAGCAACAACAAAAATAGTAATAAACTTTACTCATAAAAGCGCCCTAGTAGGGCGTTTTTTGTTTGATAAAACGGCCAAAGAAGAATAGAATAAAACTATAAGCAATCAAGGGGCTATGGAGTGGGAGTGCCTATCGCTTCCTGTAAATCCCACTGTTTCTGACGGTAAAACCGTTATAAAATTCGATGGCAAAGAAAACTATAATAATTTTTTAATATTAACGATAATTTCCTATGGCTAGCCACTTTATAATATTATAAAATATTTTTTAATTTAAATATGGTTAAAATATCATTAGAAAATCCAAACCATCGATATATTTTACAATGTATTTTGCGGACTATAACAAATAAGACTAAAAGCAGGCGAAAAGAGTTGGCCAAGAAATATGACGGCCTTAAATCGGCAGAAATAACTATCAACAGAAAAGATTTTAAAGGAAAATTTAATGTGAAATTTCTTGGCGGAATGAAGGAAGTGGAAAACTATTTAAATTTTTTACATAACTTAGAAATAATTTGGCCGGCAGACTTTTCTCCGAGAGGAGAACCAATACTCTTCGATAATTTTTATAGAGGAAATAAAAGAAATTCCTTATTTATCGAACAAATTTCTTTTGATGTATTCTTTAATCCAATTGCTGTGGCAAATTTCTTAAAAAAGCTAAGCAAAGCAGAAAAAGACTATATTATTAGGACTAAGTTCGTCGTCCTCAACACTCAAAACGGCCTTCTTAATATTAAAGACATAGACGGCACAATAATAAAAGACCGAACAAAAAAACTTAAAACTACTAGCGCTAATTTCTTTTTATTAAAAATGCTATTGAAAAATAAAAAGCTTACTTTAAAAGAACTGGATAAAATTAACCCACGCACTGACAGAGAACAAAAAATTTCTGCCTTAAGAAAATTACTAGGGATAAATCTCCAAGAAGACTTAGCCGATGCGGTAGATAATTATCCACAGAGAAATAACTTCCCCTTTCAAATTAAACGACTTAAGGATAAATATGCCCTCTCCAATTCCCGTTGATTAAACCCCTAAAAATTTAACTTTTAGTATATAAAAATGGTTTAAAATTAAGCCATTTTTTTATTTTTCCACAAATAAACAGGAGCCAAATTCGGCATATAATTTAGGGATGGAAAATAATGAAAATGAAAATCGAAATACTAAAAACCAAAAGGCCATAGAACTACTATCGGAGTTAATTTGGGAAACTTTTTTGATTGAAAATAACAATAACGAAAATGATAAATGATAAATACTACAAATACTGGGTTTCGATTAATCAGAAAGCTTATACGGACAACCATATAAAAATTTCTTTTGAACTGGCCGCGTTGTTGTCTTACTTGATAGATATCTGTTCTAGCACTAATCCTAAAATAGAAGCCCAGCGTCTTGATGGCTACACCTGGGTAAACTTCGGTAAACTGTTAAAAGATATGCCCCTACTTAAAGGCCGGAGTGCCGCTAGCATAACTGGTAATTTAAACAAGTTAGAAGCCTTAAAATTAATTGAAACAAAAAACTCTACTGTAAATGGTCGACCGAGAAAATATATTAGAAAAACCGAACTATGTAATATCATTATAAATGCTATCTACAGTGAAACCAATAAAGAGGTGTTTACGTTACTAATCAGTCTAGGAATGAATGTTGGCCAAGCAGAGGAAATAGCGAGTTGGGAAGAATTTTTAAAAGACAATATAAAAATAATAAGGAGAACAGCTAAAAGTAGCTGTATAGCAAATAAGCCTGGTTATATTTGGGAAACCTTTAATAGGTGGAGAAGCTCTTAATAAATATTAAATGTAATGAGAGAGATACCGATTTTATTTTCTTAAAATAAAATCCCAAATTTAATTACTAATATATTTATATTTAATATATTTATTGATTAAGTTTTCTTAACGGCTCGGTTTAGAAGAATAAATGAACCCTTTATAATTTTTAAATGGTGACTGAAATTTCAAATTTAACCAGGCCAGGAGACGACCAGCTATCACTGGGTATATATATTATGCCCCACCCCTCTTTTCTTGATTTTGATTTCTACTCCCCCACCGAAAGATAAAACTCCTCAGATAATTAACGGTATTTTTCTTCCCAGAGATAACATATAATTTCACTCAACAATAAGCAAAAAGAATGGAAAAAGCAGTAGTCTATACAAGGGTGAGCACCGAAGAGCAAGCTAAGGAAAATCATTACTCTCTCGACGCTCAGAAAAGAATTTGTGCTGAATCAGCCTCTAAGGAGGGGCTGGTTATTGTTGAGATTTTTGAAGATGCCGGTAAATCTGGCACGAGTATTAAAGGCCGTCCGGCTCTTAAAGAAATGCTAGCCTATATTGAAGAGCATAAGGACATCACTACCGTCCTAGTCCAAGACACCGACAGAATAGCTAGAAACACCGAAGACCACCTAGCAATAAAAGCTCTCCTTAGAAGAAACGGCGCTAAACTGCTATCCGTCTCCCAGCCTGGTTTTGATGACACGGCCGAAGGAAAACTTATAGACACTATCACCGCTTCAGTAAACCAATTTCAATCAGACATTACTAGTCGTAAAGTTAAAAAAGGGATGGAACAGAAGGCAATATCTGGCTGGCTTCCTGGCAAAGCCCCTTGCGGCTACCAAAACACTAGAAAAGACGAAAAACTGATATTAACTTTAGACCCAGTTAGAGCTCCGCTGATAAAAAAGGCTTTCGACCTATACGCTTCTGGTGGTTATAGCATTGAAGAAATTAATGACCGACTATACGACGATGGCTATCGGACAAAAAACGGCAAAAAATTGCAAATTAGCCGACTAAGCGAAGCCTTAGAAAACCCCTTCTATTATGGCGAGTTTAAGTGGGCTGGCAAAATTCATAAAGGCAAGCATGAACCCCTAATTTCCAAAGATACTTGGCTTCTTGTCCAAGACATAAGAAATTCTCGAACTCTCAAGAAAAACGCCGAAAGAAAACATAATTTCCTTTTGGCCGGATTTGTATTCTGTAAATGCGGACGCCGATTCACTGCTGAACACCATAGCAAGAATACCAACGGAAAAACTTATTCCTATTATCATTGTACTAAAGGGAAAAAATGTCATTCTAGCGTTAATATATCCCTCCCTGATCTAGAAAAGCAAGTGGAAGAATTCTTCAAAAAAGTTAATTTCTCTGATTCGTTTTACGATGAGCTAATCGTAGAATTAAAAAATACTTTCAATGAATATCAAAAAGGTGTTGGGAAAGACATACTAGTATTACAAGAAAGACAAGGGGCGGTTAAAAAACAAGCTAGTCGAATTGAAGACTTGCTAATCCAAGAAACGATTACACCAGAAGTCTATAAGAAAAAAGCAGCCGAATACGAAACCGAAATTAATAGAATTGAACTGGAAATAGCCAAGCTAAGAAGTAGAAAAACGGTTAATCCAGAAGAATTTGCGAAAGTAGTGGAATATAGTCGAAACATCTATCAGAACTACAAGAACGGACAATTTGAGGTTAAAAGGCGGTATCTAGGCTTTTTCTGGGAGAAATTCATAGTAGAAGGCAAAACCATAGTAGAGGCTATCCCTACGCCTCTATTCAAGGCTCTGCTTAAATTACAAAAGCCCTCTCAAAATGAGAAGGCTCTTGTAAATACTGGGGATAATGAATTTATAAATCCCCCCTTATGGAGCGGGTAACGGGAATCGAAGAGCTCGGGCCAGTTTTCAGAAAGATAGAAATATTCGGGTAAATTGCGGAATGTTAGAATAAATATGATTTCTTATTTGAAATTATATTTTACTAAGTTTTCTTAATTTTCATTACCTCTTGGACACAATGTGGCCACAATGTGGTCACGGCGATATAGGAGAGGGGTAAAAATAAAAAATTCTAATTTATCTTACTCGGCTTATAACCCTTATTGATATAATAATTCTCAAAATAGTTGTCTGCCTCTTCTTTGGTATCAAATTGGACGGAAAATCCGTCAGCCTCCGTTATTATCTGTTTCCCGTAATCAATGACTTCAAATAACGTTCCGGAGGGTGTCCATTTTTTATTTTCCATTAATCGCGTTGAGTTAGATTTAAATGTTTTCATATTATATATTTTTATTATCCCTCATTATCAGGTACAGGCGATTCGGGAAAAGAATTTTTCTGCGAAAAATGATGGCCGCCCTCAAGTGAATTCTTTTCACTAAAAGGCATCTGCGTGTCTAACCCCGTTTCTCTAATACTATAAGGGCTCTCTAAATATCTATTTTCTGGTCTATTATCAATAGTATTCATTTTATTTAATTATAATCTTAAATAGACGCGACAACAGGTTCTTGCGCCGGCGCTGAAACTGATGGAGGCGTGGTTGTTTCTGATATCGACGTCTCTACTGCTGTCGGAATTTCAACCTTATGCCACCCTCTATCCAAAAATATTACATTACTATTTAATCGCATATCCAGCGTTCTCTGAATAAGTATTCTGCCTTTAGCATAGCATTCTGATGACACTCTTTGACTTTCTACAAAAGCATGTTTTAATTCAACCTCAATATTGGGAAGAGCGACATTAGATTGTTGATTTATATAATTTTGGAGTAATTGAAGAAGAACTTGCTGATTATTAGCTATCTGCGGAGGAATGCTAAATGGTGGTGGCGATTGAAGAAGTGGGGCGGCTAATGGATCTTTCAAATATTCTGCCACCGGATCAAATGGAGTACGAGTCTGAAGTTCTAACTCGAAATCTGTATGGACATCCCATATTAGTTTTTCCAAATCTGCATTAGGAGCTATCACATTCAATCCTATTTCCTCTGCCTCTTTCCTCCCGAGGGCGTGTCCGTGACTAAAAAAACTTTTATTGAGTTTCATGGCTATTGTATGGGCCTGCGTTTTTTCTTCTGGATCAGTCATATGCATTTGGAGCATTTTTTCTCCTATTGAAATTGAGAGCGAAGATGATCTCTTTGCAAAACCTAAAACTGGTGGTTCCACAACTTCGCATAGTTTTTCAAAAGCACCTTTTATATACTGCTGTTCAGTTATTCCTCCCTCTTCTCGCACAAAACTCAAAAAAGAAACCACATCTTCATAGCCAAACTCCTGTGTTGTGCCATCTTTTCTCTTCGTTGTAATTTGTGGGTCAATCGGCCCCAACGAACCATATGAACCCATAACAATTTCATCGGCTCCAAGAGCTAACAAGGTCGCCGCGCTAAAAGCGGAGTGTGGCACAATCACATTCACTTTTTGGAATAAAGAACGTAGAAGGGAAATTATCCTCCATGAAACAAGGGGGTCACCACCGAACGATTCAATTAATAAGTCGACGGAGGTTTCTGGGGTTATTTCAATAGCACGTACCTGATCAATTAATTCATTAATAACATCTCCGGCCATCGAAGCAAGCGCCCCCTGTCTCTGAGATGTAACATAAACAATAAGAGGGTTGCCTCTGTTTATCTCAATTTGTTTATATAACTCAATTCTCTCTAAAAATGCCATAAATAATTTACTCTATTTCTTATGCTATATTAATTTTTTGTATTTTAATTATACCAAAATTAGGGACAAATTAAAAGATATCGATAACCAACAAAATTAGTCTCTAACATCAAGTTTTTTGGTACGATTTAGCAATTTAATTAATGATTAAAATAATCCATTCCTTTACTTACTATTTCCAAGAAGCTAACCCAGTAATACATATAATACATCCATATAATTAATAAAAAATAATTTTATATTAAAATTTTGTGCTTTTTAAAGGAATTACAACGTTTGCAAGCTATCCTTAAGTTAGAAATATTATTAGATCCAAAACTCTGCGAGGCTATTTTTTTACCGACCTTCGGCTTTAAGCCTCTTAAACTTTTATTAAGCTGATTAGTCGAGAGCGGGATATAATGATCAACATCAAATTTCTCCTCTTTACTACAATCGGGATGAATCTTTAATTGGCATTTCTTGTCATATTTTGCAACCAACTCCTTAAAAATTTTATTCCTTATTAAATTAAACTCTTTTCTTTTAATGAATGGCGATCTAAAATCAAACATTTTTAAAAACTTCTTCTTAAATAATATCTCATCTCCGTTAGCCAGCCTATTTAAGAAAAAATTATAGTCTGATTTATATTGAAATCCGTTCATTTTAGCTTAGCGTTAATTAATATCTTGATTTTCTTTAGAATACCGCCAAAGAGCCTTGTCTACCGTTCTAATATCTTCTTGAACACTCTTGGCTATTTCTCTTACTTTTTCACAGTAGTGTAACCAGAAATTAATGTTATAACTTTTTGGCTGCTCAATGCCAAGCGACCATAAGGCCCTAAAATCCAAAATCGAGTATCTATCCGGAAAAGCAAAATGTAAAATCGTGGAAGCAACTGGTCAAGATACACCTTTCAACGTAAATAGGATTTTAATACGGGCTTCTTCATCCTCGGACAAAAGGCTTAATTTAGTAATATCTCTGACCAATCTATCATCATTACTTTCATAGTGTTTAGTTGGCCGACGAGATTTCCACCTCCCCAATCTAACAAAGTTCTCTTTATCTAAATACTTATGATTTACAAACCATTCCTTTAATTCTTTCTCCCCATATTCATCAAAACTACCAACAACGGCCTTGTCGTATTTATCAGCGTATTCTCTTATTACTTCCTTGTTTATGGGCATCATAAATAAAATTGCCTACATTTTTTTAGTATAATTATCTTCCTTAAATTATTTTATTAATTTTTAAAAAATCTTCCCACAAACTCAAACACTTTGTTGCTAAATCAAATGCATCATAAGTTTCGTCAGAGGTGCTAATTTCAAATTTAATTTTAATATGAGGGGTCCCTCCACCCAAAGCCAACTTAATTTCTTTATGATCTATTCTTGTGTTCTTATCAAAATTCTCATTTTTAATCACAAGATGTTTAGAGCCATTGCATAATGCGCCACACACTTTTAACTCTTTATTCCTATTTATATAAACATTTAAATCGTTTGCGGTAAGAACATTCTCTTCATCATTAACAACCCAGTCTTTTAGATGATGACAATTTTGAAAAAAACTATATACAGTATCAACATAATAATCACTATCGCGATTATGTGTTATCCCTTGATTAATTTCCAAAAAAAGATTATACCATCTTTTTAATCTATTATATTGCTCTGCTGTTTTTGTCATTTTTTTGTTAATTAATGATCCCAAACATGTATAGCCATAAGAAATAGCTTAGCTAAAGAAAGCGCAGCTAAATGCATAACATAAAACCATATCTCATCAAACATCTGTATGCCCCATATTTTGTAAGAAAGCCAGAATATGAAAGAGTGAAAAACAAAATATGTTAAACTTCCAATTAATCTATTGGTGTCTGGCCATAAACCATTTGAGGATCTGCGGTAGTGATAAGCTCTTTTCATATCCAAATTTATAGCTACTTACAAACTTTTTAAACTATCACCAATTTTTTTCATTAAACTTTCTTGCCTATCCCTAACTTCTTGAATAGGGCTATATTGAAGAAGGCCGCCTCCGGTTGATTTCCAAAATCTCATTTTATCAACATGATCGGTAAACATTGTTTCAATAAAACTATTTACAAATTCTGATACCGTAATAAACATTGATAAAATAAGAGGATTACATGATTGATTTTTCGGATCATATATCCCACCAATACAAAACGGGGTGTCAGATTTATGGGGGATTACATGGAAAGCGCTAACATGTGTAAAATGACCACTAAGCATCCCATACATTGGGCCAATCAATGGGACAACCTTCTTGGCCTCTGCAATGCTCCCCGTGGAATCAAACTTATCAGGGGTATCGCGCATAACAATATACTTTTTATTATCAACATGTATTACATATGCCGAAGCCATAATTTCTAATGAGTTTCTTAATAGCATTAGATGCTCTATCGAATACCCACGTCTAAACAAATCTAACCCCGCAAGGATTGTATTACAGGCAGTCCATAATGTTGTAGCTGCTAAAAAGTCATTATCAGAAACTTTACTCTTATTCTCATTAATAATTTTAAGCAACTGGCTATATGCTATTGCCAACTCTTCTGCAATATCGCCAATTTCTTGATCACAGACGACATCCATACGTTCGCCAATTTGGACGCTGGTCTCTTTCAGCTGTCTAATGATTGCTTCTTTGGTTACCATAAAAAATAAAAACTGTTAGTGCTCATCATATATAAAATTAATAAACTTTAAATCTCCAATTTCTGTATTATTAATGAAACATTTAAACCTGTTATGCTTTATGTTGTTAAACTCATTATCGCTTACCTCTAAAATAGAATTAGAAATAATGCCAATATATGTCATTTTAAATATATCCCAATTTCCGAGTACTTTATTTTCTAAATTTTCTAACTGATATTTATAACAAAATTTAATTAATTCTTCTCTAAGTTCTTCTAATTTTACAAGCGCATCAGGAAACCCGGGCAACGATAGTGTTATTATGGCTGATTTTCTGGATAGAACATTATGCAATGGCCAATCACAATAAAATTTTAATCTCAAACATTTTTTATCATTCTCAGAATCAGCATTTTGATAACTATCTTCAATTATTTTTCTAATTAACACAAATAAATATACAACATCTTCTTCGCGGATAATATTAATATTTTTAATAAATGTTTTAAGTTTTTCTAAATTACCCATACAATTAAAAGCTTTTTCTTAAACAGAACCTTACCTCCTCTTGCCAACTTGTTCAAGAAAAAATTTATAATCTGCTTTGTATTGGAAACCATTGTTCATTTGTTTAAATCATCTAATAACAATTTAGCACTAAATAACTTTTAATTACCCCTCTTTGCCTCTGTTAGGCATTTTAATCCTTAATAACATAATTTTCCAGCATTTTTTGCATCTCACAACATAAATAAATCCAATAAAGATAACTCCTTGAATAAGGCGATACTTTGATATTCAGAGCTTTTGATATTTAGGGCTTATGGCTTAAAATCTCTCTAAACATAATAAAACCTATTTTTTAACTAACAATAAACAAAAAACAAAAAATAATTGGATGTTGCAAACCTGCCGATAGCGGAGAAAATTGGGGGGGGGGTAAGG